>Ga0070665_100000522_pt1 | contig 54684 bp, 52 predicted proteins | sample KBSS13metaG_FD_65862 | JGI IMG/M metagenome (GOLD analysis project Ga0070665, IMG submission 65862) | Switchgrass rhizosphere microbial communities from Kellogg Biological Station, Michigan, USA - KBS S1-3 metaG | ecosystem: Host-associated > Plants > Roots > Rhizosphere > Soil ...
CCCTCGTCGCCGTCGGTGACGATGCACATCTCGGTGGCGACGTCGCCGAACAACCCCAGGCTGTAGGCGCCGTCGACGAGGTTGCCGGCGTAGTGGGCGTGGGAGTAGGGCACGTAGCGCCGGTGCACGACGCGAGCACCGACGTCCTGTCCGTTCCTGGTCGGCATGCCGTCAGCTCGCCTTCCGGGTCGACTGCGGTTCGGGTGCGGGAGCCAGACGGTGCACCAGGAACGACGCGACCTCGCCCGGGGTCGTCCCCCGGCTGAACACGCGGTCGACACCGAGCTCGACCGCCATCGTCTCGTCGAAGCGGGGCCCACCCACGATCAGCAGTGGTCTCTTGTCCGGCGGGTAGGACTCACGGAACGCCGCCGACATCTCACGCGTGTTCAGCAGATGGGCGTCGCGCTGGGTGACGACCTGCGACACCAGGACGGCGTCGGCCTTCTCCTCGCGCGCCTGCTCGACCAGCTCGGGCACGCTGACCTGGGCGCCGAGGTTGACCACCTTGAGCTCGCGGTAGTACTCGAGGCCCTTCTCCCCCGCGAACCCCTTGACGTTGAGGATCGCGTCGATGCCGACCGTGTGGGCGTCGCTGCCGATACAGGCGCCGACGACGGTCAGCCGTCGGCGCAGACCCCGCTTGATCGCGGCGTTCGCCTCCTTCGGCGTGAGCAACGGGTAGTCGCGCTCCACGATCTCGACGACGCTCGGATCGACCAGGTGGTTCACGCGGCCGTAGACGACGAAGAACGTGTAGTCCTCCCCCATCTGCTTGGCGTGGACGACGAGCGCCGGGTCCATCCCCATCTTGTTCGCCAGCTGGGCCGCAGCCCCCTCGGCCACCTTGGAGTGCTTCATCGGCAGCGTGAAGCTCAGCTGCACCATGCCGTCGCCGGTGGTGTCGCCGTACGGCCGGATCGGGCCCTGTCCGTCGGGCGAGCTCGTCGAGACCACGGTCTGCTTGCTCATCGTCCTGCCTCCAACATCTCGCTGGCGGGGTTCCAGTAGTCGCGGGCCTTCTTCGCGACTCCCTCGAGGCCCTTGCCCTTGTCGGCCGGACGCTTCATCAGGCCGAAGGTGCCGTCGGCGATCGCCTCGAGCAGGGGCGCGCTGCCCGGCTCGTCGGCGATCGTGTCCAGCAGCTCGATCGTCTCGGCGAGCACCTGGCGAGCCCGGCTCGCGATGAACCCGCCGGGCTGCGGTCGGAAGTCCTCGTGCAGGTTCCCGGCGGCGTTCATCACGTAGCGGACGTTCTGCAGAGCCAGATCGCGGTCGGAGAGCCACGGCGTCACGACCGCCTCGGTCATCATCCCGACGAGGAGGATCCCCTGGCCCGTGAGGGCGCCGACGAGGTTGAAGAAGCCGTCGAGCAGATAGCCCCGGAACACGTCGCCGGTCATGTGCCGGGTCGGTGGCATCCACTTGAGGGGCGCGGCCGGGAAGAGGTCGCGGGCGAGCATCGCGTGCGCGAGCTCGAGCCGGAACGAGTCGGGGACGTCGGGGTCGATCTCGAAGGCATGGCCCAGTCCCAGCTGCCAGTCCTCGAGCCCGGCCTCCTTGGCGAAGTACTCGTTCAGCAGCTGGCTGGTGGTGACCGTGTGGGCGGCCTCGACGGCGTCGGCGGTGGTGAGGTAGTTGTCCTCGCCGGTGTTGATGATGATCCCCGCGCGGGCGTGCACCTGGCGGCTGAACCGCTGGTCGACGAAGGTCCGGATCGGGTTGATGTCGCGGAAGAGGATCCCGTACATCGAGTCGTTCAACATCATGTCGAGGCGCTCGAGCCCCGCCAGCGCGGCGATCTCCGGCATGCAGAGGCCACTGGCGTAGTTGGTGAGCCGGACGTAGCGACCCAGCTCCCTCGACGTCTCGTCGAGCGCGGCCCGCATCAGCCGGAAGTTCTCCTGCGTGGCGTAGGTGCCGGCGAAGCCCTCGCGGGTCGCACCCTCGGGCACGAAGTCGAGGAGGCTCTGCCCAGTGGACCGGATCACCGCGATGACGTCGGCGCCCTCGCGGGCGGCCGCCTGCGCCTGCGGGATGTCCTCGTAGATGTCGCCGGTGGCGACGATCAGGTAGATCCACGGCTTCGCCGGGGCGTCGCCGATCCGCTTCACCAGGCGCTCGCGCTCGGTACGTCGGGCGTCGATGCGCTTGATGCCGGCACCCACAGCCTTGCCGGCGGCGCTGCGCGCGCGCTTCTCGTCCTGACCCTCGGGCAGCCGGAAGGTCACCGATCCGGCGGAAGCCTTCTCGGCGAGCTCGCGCAGGTCGGCCCCCTCGGCGCGCCGGAGGGCGTCCCAGACCGGTAGCGCGACGCCGTGCTCGAGGCCGACGTCGGCCCGGACGACGTCGACGAGGCGGTTCACCCAGGGCGTGCCCTCGGCGTCGGCTCCCTCGAGGCCGGCCAGGCGCAACGTGGCGCGCTCGACGGAGACGGTCGTGTGCTGCTGGGCGATCCGGACGATAGGTCGGCCGACCTTGCGGGCCAGAGATCGGGCGTGCCGAACGGTCGCCGGGTCGAGGTCGAGCTTGCCGCGGGACGTGCGCCGGGGCGTCGTCGTGGCCATCACAGCCTCCGCTCGAAGAGTCGGCGTACGCCGTCGGAATCGCGCAGCAGGTCCATCGCGTACGCCGCGTGGCCCGGTGTGTAGCCGTTGCCGACGAGCATCGTGACGTCGGCCGCCACACCCTCGGCGCCGAGGGCCGCGGCCGAGAACGACGTCGCCATCGAGAAGAAGATGACCGTTCCCCGCTCGGCGGTGGCCAGGATCGCCCCGCCCTCGCAGCCCGGGACGTCGACGCACACGACGGTGATGTCCGCCGGTCCGCCGGCTCCGGTGACCGCGTCGCGCAGCGCGATCGGGTCACGGGCGTCGGCGACCACGACCTCGTCGGCCAGTCCGGCCTCGCGCAGGAGCGAGGCCTCGGCCTCGTGCGGGACGACGCCGATCGTGCCCGCAGCACCCTCGCGTCGAGCCGCGGCCAGGCTGAGGGATCCCGACTTGCCGGCGCCGCCCACGACCGCAACCACGGGCGCGTCGTACTGCCGGACGATGCGGGCGGTCAGGGCGGGAGCGCCGCAGACGTCCATCACCGCGAGGCTCAGACCGGGCGCCAGGTCGTCGGGGATCTGCGCGGCGATCGAGCGTCCGAAGAGGATCGCGTAGCCGGCGGCGGGGACCTGCTCGCTGCGGCCGTCCCAGCGCTCGAGCCCGTCCTCGATCACGAGGGGGGTCAGGCTCAGCGAGACCAGCGTGGCGATGCGGTCGCCGACCGCCAGGCCCAGGGTCGACTCCGCACCCACCTCGTCGACGGTGCCGATCAGCATGCCCCCCGAGCCGGTGACGGGGTTCTGCATCTTGCCGCGCTCGGCCACGATCTCCAGCACCTCACGGCGTACGGCGGCCCCGTCGTGGTCGTGCTTGCCCTCCAGCTGACGGAACGAGGCGGCGTCGAGGTTGAGGGTCTCGACGCGCACGCGGACCTCGTCGCGCCAGAGCTCGCGGCGGGTGTCCAGCCGCTGCGCGGCCTGCGGCAGGACGACCGCGTCGTCGAGGACGCGGTGCAGTCCGGTCGGGTCGCTGGCCGAGGCCCGAGCTGCCTGGGCGTCGGGATCCGTCACGGGCACCGACATCTTCTGGGTTTCCTCCGCTGAATCGCCTCACGTACGAAAGAATCTGCGGCGTGGCATTGGACTCACCGCATGTTCTCCGCCTACTCTGACATGAGAGCGGCTCGCCTCACAACTGGCGCGCCGTCCGCCTGCACGCCCGCCCGTCCTCGTCGTTCCAGGAGCCTCAGCAATGAGCATCGAGACCTCGATCGGTCTTGAGACCGGTCAGCCCTACCCCTACCGCCGCGTCGAGCTCGTCGAGCCCGACTGGACCCGGTTCCCAGGGTGGAAGGACGTCACCGCCGAGGAGTGGGCGTCGGTCCAGTGGCAGCGCGCCCACTGCGTCAAGAACCTCAAGCAGCTCCGCGAGCTGATGGGCGACCTGCTCGACGAGTCGTTCTACGCGGACCTCGAGCGCGACCAGGCCGAGCGGGCCACGATGTCGATGCTCGTGCCCCCCCAGATGATGAACACGATGGCTCCTCGGGACGAGCCGGCCGGCGCCGGCTCCCTGACCGACGCGTTCTACGCCGACCCGATCCGCCGCTACATGCTGCCGGTCTTCAGCGACCGCCGTACCGACTGGGCGTCGCACCCCCATGCCACTCGCGACTCGCTGCACGAGCACGACATGTGGGCCACCGAGGGGCTGACCCACCGCTACCCGACCAAGGTGCTCGCCGAGCTGCTGCCGACGTGCCCGCAGTACTGCGGCCACTGCACGCGGATGGACCTGGTCGGCAACTCCACCGCCGTCATCGACAAGCTGAAGTTCGTCGGCAAGCCGAACGACCGGCTCGGCGACATGCTCGACTACCTGCGTCGTACGCCCGGCGTGCGCGACGTCGTGGTCTCCGGCGGCGACGTGGCGAACATGCCGTGGCCCCGCCTCGAGTCGTTCCTGACCGACCTGCTCGAGATCGAGAACATCCGCGACATCCGACTGGCCACCAAGGCACTGATGGGCCTGCCGCAGCACTGGCTGCAGCCCGAGGTCGTCGAGGGCATGACCCGGATCGGGAAGACGTCGCGTGAGCGGGGCGTCTCCGTGGCGATCCACACCCACGTCAACCACGCCAACTCGGTGACGCCGCTGGTCGCGAAGGCGACCCGGACGATGCTCGACACCGGCATCCGCGACGTCCGCAACCAGGGCGTGATCCTCAACGGCATCAACGCCGACCCGCACGCGCTGCTCGACCTCTGCTTCGCGCTGCTCGACGGCGCGCAGATCATGCCCTACTACTTCTACATGTGCGACATGATCCCGTTCTCGGAGCACTGGCGCGTCTCGGTCGCCGACGCCCAGCGTCTCCAGCACTCGATCATGGGCTACCTGCCCGGCTTCGCCACCCCGCGGATCGTCTGCGACGTGCCGTTCGTCGGGAAGCGGTGGATCCACCAGCTGTCCGACTACGACACGGTCAAGGGCATCTCGTACTGGACGAAGAACTACCGGACCTCGATCGAGGCCGCCGACCCCGAGGCCCTCACTCGCCAGTACGAGTACTACGACCCGATCCACACCCTGCCCGCCGAGGGCCGGGCCTGGTGGGCCGAGCACGGCCGCCTCGACGAGTCCGCCCTGAAGGCGGCCGAGGTCGCCGAGGCGTCCCGCCGTACGGCGGCTCTGCAGGCCCACTGACCCGGCGGCGGAAACCCGCCGAAAGCCGGGCCACAGGCGCGGTACCTACGCTGGACCGGTGGAGGTCCCGCGGCGCACGATGCTCGCAGCGGGCCTCGGTGCGCTCGCGACGGCGTGCTCGGCCCCGTCGTCCAAACCCCCGGGGTCGGCATCCACACCCGTGACGTCGAGCCCGACCACGACCGGGTCCTCCCCCGCCTCGGTCTCGCTGCCGCCGGTAACGCCGTGGCGGCCCGGCGCCGGAGAGCTGGTCCCCGCCTGCAAGCACGCCGCCGTACGCCGGATCGAGGCGGCCGGCAACAGTCCCGACGCGGCCCTCCAGGTGATCGACGCGCAGTACGGCGGCCTGCTCGCCGACACCGCCAGCGTCCTGGTGGTGACGCGGTCCTGGCAGCGACACGGGGCCCACCTCGTTCCGGGCGGGCACACCTACGACGTCCGGCTCAGCCGGGCCGGCGTGCGGTGGCGGGTCACCGAGGTGCGCCCCTCCTCGCCCGGACGGGCGACGACCGCCCTCACGGCCGCTGCCCGCCACGTCATCGCCAGTGGTCGCATCTCGCTCCCGCCGGCCGGCGCCGCCGACGTCCGCTCGGGCCAGGTCCACGACTCCGTCCTCGAGGCGATGCTGCGGATGAGCGCGCGCCACCGGATCCACGTCAGCGTGGTCCGTTCGGGCCACCCGATCTACGTGTTCGGCACCGACCGCCTCAGCGACCACCCCCAGGGACGCGCCTTCGACACGTGGGCGATCGACGGTCGTGCCGTCGTGGCCCCGTCGACCCCGCGCTCGCTCGTCGAGGACTACATGCACGCCGCGGCCGCCGCCGGCTCCTACAACGTCGGCGGTCCCTACCTGCTCGGCGCTGCCCCGCAGTGGTTCAGCGACGACACCCACCACGACCACGTGCATGCCGGGTTCACGACCTGACGGGGCTACCCGATTCGGGCCAGCGGGTCCTCCGGTGCGTGGTTCGTGACCCCTCGGTGGGAGCAGCGGGAGCCACCTCCTCACCGTCGCATGCATGGCCCGTGGGGGCCCGGGTACGTCGTTCCTCTACCGCACGGACGAAGCACCGCGCGGACCATAGGGGCGGCTGCACGGGAGCGCAGTCGACCACGGGGAGGGAGAACCACGTGGCCACACACGACCACACCAACAACGGGCTGCTGAGCACCTTGTTCTCAGGAGCGAAGGACATCCCACGCAACGCGTCGTGGCTGGCAGGCAAGGCCCTGCCCCATGACGGCGGTTCGAACGGGGCCGGTCGTCAGTACGCGGCGTCCGACAACGGCGGTCCGCGCGGCCTGGTCCAGCGGGCGACCGACGCCGTCAGGGACGCGATGCCGGGTCAGGACTCGGTCGAGAACCGGCTTTCCCAGGCTCGGGACGGGGCGGACCGGGCGCAGGAGTCCGAGGAGGAGGCGGTCCAGTCAGCCGAGCGGGCTCACGAGCTCACAGAGCAGGCGGATGCCGTCGAGTCCGAGGAGAAGCAACGCCTGAAGGACGTACGGCGCCAGCTGGCCGACGAGGTCACCCGACGGGTGCGGGCGGCCGAGAAGGAGGCCGAGGAGCACGTCGTGAGCGCTCGCCGCGAGGCCGAGCGGGAGGCGGAGCAGGCATTCCAGCAGGAGCAGGAGGTCTCGGAGAAGCGGCAGGAGGCAGCCCGTGCGGAGGCCGAGCGCGCTCAGCAGGAGGCTCACGAGCGGTTCGCCGAGGCGACCGAGCGATTGGCACGCGCCCGTCAGCTGGCCGAGGAAGCCGCAGCACTGGCGCAAGATGCCGCCGAGCGGGCGCGCCAGGATGCCGAGCGGATCAGCGCGTCCGCCCAGTCGGGGCGGAAGCAAGCAGATCAGGCTGCTACACAGGCGCGCCGGCTCCACGAGCGCACTCAGCAGGAGGCTGCGACCGTCACCCGGAAGGTGAACCGCGTCAACCGTCCCGGCACCCTCACCTCGATGACCAGGGCCGACCTCCTGCATCTCGCGCGGGAGCGCGACGTCACCGGGCGTTCGTCGATGTCGAAGAAGCAGCTCGTGTCGGCGCTGGAGAAGAAGCAGTGAACGGCGCGGGGCTGGCCAGGCAGGCGTGGCAGCGGCTGGGCCACGACTCGGTGCAGGATCGCGTCGCGCAGGCGGTACCCCACCCAGGTCCGTCCGGCTTGGTGCGCTCCGGGGTCGCCGCCGGAGCCACGCTCGTCGCCCTGTCGGCGGCGAGCGCGGTCACCTCGGCGATCAGGCGTCGTACGGAGGGGTCATGAGGCTCACTGCCCTCGGCGCACTGGCCGTCGGATACGTCCTGGGTACGCGAGCCGGGAAGGAACGGTATGAGGAGATTCGCAGGCTCGCGGGCCGCGCGGCGGACAAGCTGGAGAGCTACGGATCGTCCGGGACCCTGGCGTCCTGGGCGGCGGAGATCGACCACCACCGGAACCGCACTCGCACCTGACGGCGATGGTCGGCTCTCGAACGGCGTGTTGATCGAGACGCACCTGCTGGCCCGGATCCTCGGCATTCGGCTGCTCAGGATCGATGGTGTGGTGACCGTGGCACCGGCGAGGGTGTCCACCTCACCGGTCGACCCCCGGTCGGTGCCGATGACATCGACGATGGAGCTGGGCGTCGGTCTGGATCGCGCGGCACACCTCTTGCGCGACTGCGAGCGTCCCGGGCCTCGCGGCGAGCTCAGGTGACGCTGCGGTTCTCGTACGGCGTGCTGAGCACGATCGTGGTCCGGGTCGAGACGTTCGCCTCCGACCGGATCCGGGCGAGCAGGTCCTCCAGGGCATGGGGGGTCTCGACCCGGACCTTGAGGATGTAGGACTCATCCCCCGCCACCGACCAGCACGACTCGATTGCGGTGATCCCCCGGATCCGCTGGGGGTAGTCGTCGGGCTGGCTGGGGTCGATCGGCGTGATCGAGACGAACGCGGTCAGCGCGAGCCCGAGCGCCTCGTGGTTGACCGAGGCGCCGTAGCCGGCGATGACGCCACGCTTCTCGAGGCGCTTGACCCGCTGGTGCACCGCGGAGGTCGAGAGGCCGGTGGCCTTGCCGAGATCGGTGAAGGACATCCGGCCGTCGGCTGCCAACAGCTGGACGATCGCGCGATCGGTCTCCTCCACGCCGACGACCCTAGCGGCAGGTCCGCCCCGGATGCGTAGGCTCACGCCCGTGGCGAGCGAACAGCGGCTGATGGTCCTGGACTCCGCGTCGATGTACTTCCGCGCGTTCTTCGGGGTCCCGGAGGTGACGGCGGACGACGGGACGCCGGTGAACGCGGTGCGGGGTTTCCTCGACTTCATCAGCCGGCTGGTCGGTGACTACCGACCCACGCATCTGGTGTGTGCCTGGGACAACGACTGGCGGCCCCAGTGGCGGGTCGACCTGATCCCGTCGTACAAGGCCCACCGGGTCGTCCGGGCGATCCCCGGCCCGCGGCCCGACATCGAGGAGGTCCCCGACCCGCTCGAGCTGCAGATCCCGATCATCCTCGAGGTGCTCTTCGCGGCCGGGCTCTGCGTGATCGGCGCCGACGGCTACGAGGCCGACGACGTCATCGGGACGCTCGCGACCGGCGCGGCGATGCCGGTCGACGTGGTCACCGGCGACCGTGACCTCTTCCAGCTCGTCGACAACGCCCACGGCGTACGGATCCTCTACATCGCCCGCGGGGTCGGCAACCACGAGCGCGTCACCGACGAGGTCGTCGTCGAGAAGTACCGGGTGCTCCCGAGCCAGTACGCCGACTTCGCGACGCTTCGGGGCGACGCGTCCGACGGGCTGCCCGGGGTGGCCGGGGTGGGTGAGAAGACGGCGTCCTCGCTCCTGCTGAAGTTCGGCGACCTCCAGGGCATCGTCGCCGCGGCCGGCGACCCGGAGTCCGACATGTCTCCGGGGCCGCGACGCAAGATCCTCGACGCCGCCGACTACCTCGCCGTGGCCCCCACCGTGGTCGCGGTCGCCCGCGACATCGACCTCCCGGCGTACGACACCGTCCTGCCGTCCGCGCCACGCGACCCCGCGCGCCTCGAGGAGCTCGCCGAGCGGTACAACCTCGACTCCCCGGTGAAGCGGCTCCGCGCCGTCCTGGCGGGCTGACGCAGCGTTCCGTGGCTCAGCGGAGCATCTCGGCCACCGCGATGCGCGCGGCCGACGGACAGCCCTTGGTGAAGCCGTAGAACGGACCGAAGTCGCGGGTGGCCGAGAAGCCGGTCACGAAGAGACCGGGGAGCGTCGTCTCGAAGCCCGGCGAGAGGTCCGGGAACCCGTCGGTGACCGAGACCCGGTCGAGCACTCCCCCGAGGTACGGCACCGCGGCGAGGTCGGCGCGGTATCCCGAGGCCGCGATCACGTGGTCGACGTCGAGCAGCTCACCGTCGGACAGCGCGAGCCGGACGACGTCGTCCCGGGTGGCGTCGACGGCGGTCACCTGGGTCCGCGGCCTCGAGGTCACGACCTGCTGGTCGAGTCGTGGGGTCAGCCAGTGCTCCAGGGTCAGCCGGCCCACCCGCCAGAACTCCAGCGCGACCGCTTGTTGACGCTCCACCGGCAACCGGCGCCACCAGCCACGCTCGGCCTCGGTCTGCTCGACGTAGGGGTCGACGAAGGCCCAGCTCACCTTCTCGAACGCGGGGGTGTCGTGCCGGTGGATGACGTCCACCCTGGCCGCGCCGTGGTCACAGAGCAGGGCCGCCCACTCGTAGGCGCTCTGTCGGCCCCCGATCACGGCGACCCGCGCCCCGGCGAGATCGTCGAAGGTGACCCGCTCGCTGGTGTGCGTACGCCGCTGTGCCGGGACCGCGTCGTACCACTCCGGGAGCTGTGCGTAGTGGGCGATGCCCGGTGCCGCGAGCACCTTCTCGGCGGTGATCGTGGTGCCGTCGTTCATGGCGGCCCCGAAGTGGCCGTCCTGCGTCGTCAGGCTCTCGACCAGCACCTGCTCGACGTCGAGCTGCTTCTGCTCGCGGAACCACTCGGTGTGGTCGAGGAAGACCGAGATCGGGATCGGGTCGTGCTCGCCCGGGGCGTAGCCCCGCTCCTCGAAGAACGCCTCGAAGGTGTGCACGCCGTCGGCGTCGAGGGTCCAGTCACGGCCGGACCGGAGGTACATGTCGGCGGGCATCTGCTCGCGCCAGAAGCTCATCGGGCGCCCGACGACCCTGGTCCTGATCCCCCGCGCCCGGGCGTGCGCCGCCGCGGAGTACGCATACGGACCCGCTCCGATCACCAGCAGCTCGGTCTCCCCCATGGCTCCGTCAGTCTTCCATGGGCGCGACCGCGACGACGCCCCGGCGGATCCGGCGTACGACGTCGCGTGCGTTCTCTCGCAGAGGGCCGTTCCCGGCCGCGTCGGCGACCTGTCCGCACAGGTCGATCAGCTGCTTGATCCACCGGACGAAGTCACCGGCGGTCAGGTCGCTGTCGTCGAGCACCTCACCCAGGTCGTCGCCCTCGGTCCAGCGGTACGCCGCCCACGCGAGTCCGGCGTCCGGGCGGCGGAGGAAGTCCAGCCGGTGGTCGCGCTCCACGGCGGACAGCTGACGCCAGAGCCGTTCGAGCTCGGTGACCACCCGCTGGGTGTCGCCCCCGGGCACCCGTGGCGAGACGACGTCCTCGGGCCGTCGGGACTCGTAGACCAGGGTCGAGAGCGCCGAGGCCAGCGCCGAGGGGCCCAACCCGTCGAGCACGCCCAGCCGGAGCGCCTCGGCCACCACCAGGTCGAGCTCGGAGTAGATCCGCCGGAGGGGCTTGCCGAGCTCGGTGACGTCGTCGTCGACGAGGTAGCCGAGCGTCTCGAGCACCTCGCACACCCGGTCGAACTGGCGCGCCACGGTGTTGCTCCGCTGGTCCACCCGCCGCTGCAGCGTCTTCGCGTCGCGGTCGAGCTTGAACCACCGTTCGGCCCAGCGCGCGTGGTCCTCGCGATCCGGGCAGTCGTGGCACGGATGCTCTCGCAGCTGACGGCGTAGCTCCTCGATCTCCCGGTCCTCGGTCGACGCCGCGACCTCGGCCGCCCTCCGGCTGGGGGGCTGGGGCGCCAGGTCGTGCGTGGCGCTGCGCAACGTCGAGGCGAGGTCCCGCCGCATCTGGGGGTTGCGCGGGTTGAACTGGCGTGGGATCCGCAGCCGGCTGAGCGCGGTCACGGGGCTCGAGAAGTCGACCACGCTGAGCCGGCGGGCCTGCTTCTCCGCCGTCAGCACCTGAGGGCGGGGCCCGTCGGAGGAGGTTCCGCGGTCGAGCACGACGGCGTACCCCGCGAACTTTCCGCCCGGCACCTCGATCACGTCGCCACGGTGCAGCTGGGACAGCGACTCGAGGACCTCCTGGCGCCGGTCGGCGCGCTTGGACCTGGCGGCGCTCTTCTCCAGCTCCGACACGCGTTGCCGGAGCGCGGCGTACTCCATGAAGTCGCCCCGGTCGCAGGTGGCGGCCTCGGCGTACCCCTGCAGCGCGTCCTCGCTCTTGGTCAGCTGCCGAGCCAGCCCCACGACGGCCTTGTCCGCCTGGAACTGGGCGAACGACATCTCCAGCAGCTCGCGGGAACGGGACCGGCCGACCTGGTGCACGAGGTTGACCGCCATGTTGTACGACGGGCGGAAGCTCGAGCGGAGCGGGTAGGTACGTGTGGACGCCAGGCCGGCGACCTCCGACGGGTTGATGCCGGGCTGCCAGAGGACGACGGCGTGTCCCTCGACGTCGAGCCCTCGGCGACCCGCCCGCCCGGTGAGCTGGGTGTACTCCCCCGGGGTGATGTCGGCGTGGGTCTCGCCGTTCCACTTCGAGAGCTTCTCGAGCACCACGGTGCGGGCCGGCATGTTGATCCCGAGGGCCAGCGTCTCGGTGGCGAACACGGCCTTGCAGAGCCCGCGCACGAACAGCTGCTCCACGCACTGCTTGAACGCCGGCAGCATGCCGGCGTGGTGGGCGGCGACGCCGCGTGTGAGCCCGTCGAGGAAGTCGTGGTAGCCGAGCACCGCCCGGTCCTCGTCGGGCAGGTCAGCGCACGCCTCCTCCACCAGGGCGAAGATCTCGTCACGCTCCTCCGGTGTCGTCAGCCGCAACCCCGAGCGCAGGCACTGCTCGACCGCCGCGTCGCACCCGACACGGCTGAAGATGAAGACGATGGCCGGCAGCAGGCCCGCCCCGTCGAGGCGGTCGAGGACGTCGACCCGGCTCGGGATCCAGACCCGGCGCCCGTTCCCGACCGGACGGCGACCACCGCGCTGCGGCCGGCCCTTCGGCGTACGCCGGTCCTTGAGGCGGCTGCTCGCGAAGTCGTCCCGCGCGACCCGGAGCAGCTCGGCGTTGACCGGGGCGCCCTCCTTGACGAAACCGGCGGCGGCGTCGACGTCGGAGGTGGCGAACAGGTCGAGCATCCGACGTCCGACCAGGACGTGCTGGTAGAGCGGCACCGGACGGCGCTCCTCGACGATCGTCACCGTGTCGCCGCGCACCGTCTCGAGCCACTCGCCGAACTCCTCGGCGTTGGACACCGTCGCGGAGAGGGAGATCAGGGACACCGATTCAGGCAGGTGGATGATCACCTCCTCCCACACCGCACCGCGCGACCGGTCGGCGAGGTAGTGCACCTCGTCCATCACGACGTAGCCGAGGCCGGTGAGCGTGCCGGAGCTTGCGTACAGCATGTTGCGCAGCACCTCGGTCGTCATCACGACGACCGGGGCGTCGCCGTTGACGGAGGTGTCACCGGTCAGCAGACCGACCTGGTCGGCGCCGTACCTCCGGACCAGGTCGTGGTACTTCTGGTTCGACAGTGCCTTGATCGGCGTCGTGTAGAACGCCTTCCGGCCGGTCTGGAGCGCGAGGTGGACGGCGAACTCGCCGACGACCGTCTTGCCGGAGCCGGTCGGAGCCGCGACGAGCACGCCCTTGCCCTCCTCCACGACGCGGCAGGCCCGGCGCTGGAAGTCGTCGAGCCCGAACTCGTAGAGGCCCGCGAACGCGTCGAGGACCGGGGAAGGGCTCATGTCAGAACCGTAAGGGCCCCCGGTACGCACTCCACGGTCAGGGGCAGCGCGCCGAAGCGCTCGCCGTCGGCGTACGACACGACGCCCGGCGCCGCGACCGTCACCGAGCGGACCAGGTGATGCTCGTACTGCGGATGGTGGATGTGGGTCCCCTTGAAGAGCTTCGGGTAGGTGCGGACCAGGTCGGGCTTCGAGATCCGCTTGATGATCACGACGTCGAGGAGCCCGTCGTCCAGCACCGCGCCCTCCGTGATCCGCAGCCCTCCGCCGTACGACGCGCCGTTGCCGACCGCGACCAGCATCGCCTCCACCGACAGGTCGCGGTCGTCGAGCCGGAGCGTGTACGGCCGCGGCTGGAAGACCCGCAGCTCGGCGAGGGTGGCGATGTTGTAGCGCATCTGGCCCTTGGGCCAGGTCATCCGGTTGGCGCGCTCGTTGACGACCGCGTCGAACCCGGCGGCCAGCACGGTCACGAAGTAGCGGGAGCCGCTGCGGGCGAGGTCGACCGTGCGGGGCAGGTCGGCGGTGATCACCCGGTCGACCGCGGCGTCGGGATCCTTGCGCGGAAGGTCGAAGTAGCGAGCGACGTCGTTGCCCGTGCCGGCCGGGATGATGCCCAGCGGGGTCCCGGTGGTGGCCACGGCCTGCACGGCGAGGTGGACCATGCCGTCGCCGCCGCAGACCACCAGTGCGTCGACCCCGTCGGCCACGCACTGGTGGGCCAGGTCGAGCGCCTCGTCGGCGTCACGGCCCTGGAGGTCGCGGACGGTCAGGCCCCCGTCTCGGAGCCGGGCCACCGCGCGTTCGCGGATCTTGGCGCCCTTGCCCTTGCCCGACATCGGGTTGGTCAGGAGGGCGATCTCCCTGCTCGGCACGGGCGCAGACTACCGGGGCTCTACCGCCTGGCCCGCAAGTGGGCAGCGGCGCTCCCTGCGGTCGCTCCGTCGCGGCTCCGCCGACCCGGAACGTCCTCAGTCGACACGGAGCCGGACGGCGTACGACCCGGGCCGGGCGCCGACCGCACGGGCGAGGCGGCCGACCGCCTCCAACGCGGTCTCGGTGTCGATCCGCGATCCCGGTACGGCGAGCACCATCCGGTCGCCGTCGGTGGCGAGCAGGACCTCGCCGTGCTGCCACAGCTGGTGGGCCCGCACCCGGGCCGTGTCGGAGGCGATCGGTTCGGGATAGGCGTCGTCGACGGCCAGCAGGTCGCAGGCCAGGGCGTCGTGCCCGCTCGCCATCAGGACGCCGGCGACGCGATGTCCTCTGGTCAGGCCGCGCTCGGCCTCCCAGGTGACCTCGCACTCCCCCAACCAGTCGGGCAGGTCGAAGGGGTCCGACTCGTCGTACGACGGCGGCGCAGGCGGTGGGGTCACAGGTGCGTCACAGCGGCGAGATCTCGTCGTCCGCCCATTGGTCGGTTCGATGGGCACCTCGACCACGGATCCGATCGGAGACCCGGGCGATGATCTCGGAGAAGACGAACAGGATCAGCATCGGGATCGCGAGCATCAGCATCGAGAACGGGTCGGTCGACGGTGTGGCCACGGCGGCGAACACCATCGTGCCGATGATGATCCACGGTCTGTTCTTGGCGAGGGAGCGCCCGCTGATGATGCCGGCGAAGTTCAGCAGCACCACGAACAACGGGATCTCCATGGCGATGCCGAAGATCAGCAGCATCCGCATCTCGAAGGAGAAGTAGCCCGAGAAGTCGACCAGGTTGGTGACGCCCTGGGGCACGAAGGAGATCAGGACGGTCAGGCCCTTGGGCAGCACGTAGTAGCCGAGTGCGACGCCGCCCAGGAACAGCGGACCCGCGACGGCCGCGAACATCCGGGAGTACTTCTTCTCGCTGGCGTGCAGCCCGGGCAGGATGAAGGCCCAGATCTGGTACAGCCAGTACGGTGCGGACGCGATCAGCGACACGACCCCGCACAGCTTGAACTGGAGCAGGATGCCGCCGCCGGCGCCGTTGATGACCGGCTCGGTCTTGATCGGGGGGTTGCGGTTGGCCAGCGCGTCCCGGGCCTCGTTGTAGGGGTGCTGGACCACCTCGAGGAGCTGGCTGTAGAAGAAGATCGCCACGCAGAAGGCGATCACCAGCACGAGAGCCGACCGGATCAGCCGGGCGCGGAGCTCACGGAAATGGTCCGACAGCGCCATCCGACCGTCGGGGCCGACCGCGTTGTGCGGTTTCCCGCGCAGGAGGTCGACGACTCCGACGATGGACACGGGACCGGCTGCTCGTGCTCAGGCGCCGTCAGGCGCCGGAGTCGCCGCGCTGGCCGGCTTCGCGCTCGGCCGCCTGCTTCGCCTCGAAGGCCGCGCGCTCGGAGGCCTGTCGCGCCTCGAGCGACTGGCGGTCGTCCAGCTCGCGCTGCGACGCCGTCTTCACGTCGGTGTCCGCATCGTCGTCACCCAGGCCCTTCGTCTCGGCCTTGAAGATCCGCAGCGCGCGACCGCTGCCGCGGGCGAGCTCCGGGAGCTTGGACGCGCCGAACACCAGCACGACGATCACCAGGATGATGATCAGCTCTGGCGTGCCGAGGTCGGGGAGCAGGAGGGGAGACATGAGCGGGTCCTGACGTGAGGCGTCGATTGCTTCGTCAGTCTAGCCCGCAGGGTGGTCGTAGAGTGCCAAAGCCCGGCGGATCGCGTCGGCCGCGCCGTCGCCGTAGTGAGCGGGCGCGAGGACCTCGGCGTACGGCGTGAGACGGAGCAGCAGTCGCTGCAGCCACCGCTCGTCCCCGACCAGCAGGTCGACCTCCGCCCCGCCCTCGGGCCGGGGGCGCACCTCCTCGACCGAGTAGTACTCCTCCACCCACCGGGCCTCGGGTTGCAGCAGGAGGGTCACCCGGGTCGCCTCGTCCCCGCCGAACGCGCCGTCGGAGAGGTCGCGGGGTGCGTGGGGGTCGGTGGTGACCTCGGAGTCCAGCACGGTCGCCTCGTGGATCCGGTCGAGGCGGAACAGCCGCGGTGCGTCGGCGCTGTGGCAGTAGGCGTCGAGATAGGCGACACCGTGGTGGGAGACCACGCCATAGGGGTCGACGACGCGTTCGGACTCCTCGTCCCGCGCGGGCACGTAGTAGGTCAGCCGGACCTGCCGGCGTCGGCGTACGGCGTCCTCGAGCTGAGCGCGCAGGGCCAGCGTCCCCGGGACGTCATCGCCCGGGTCGACCAGCGGCGTGCTGCCCGCGGCGGCGGCCTCCAGCTTGGCGAGCGCTCGGTCGACGACCTCGCGCGTGTCGGGATCGGCGCCGGACCGGAGGGCGCGGAGGGCCACGATGATCGCGCTCGCCTCCGTGGGCGTCAGCCGCAGGGGCCGCGCGAGGTAGTCGGCGTTGGAGACGCGGATGACACCCTCGCCCTCGAGCGCATCGAGGTCGACGTCGATCAGGTCGTCGGGGAAGCCGCCCGGCAGTCCACACAGGAACAGCACCCGCAGGTCCTTGTCGAGCTGGTCGGCCGGGACGCCGATCACCTGGGCCGCCTCCTCCAGCGACACCTGGTCGCGCGCATGGAGGTAGGGCACCAGGCGCAGCAGCCGGCCGACCTGGTCCTTGGCGGCGCCGGCGGTGGCGGTGCTCACGACGCCCTCACCGCCTGGCGCAGCCGCGCCACGACCTCGTCACGGAGCGCCGGCGGGCCTTCGACGTACACGTCGGGACCGAAGGCGAGCAGCTCGTCGGCCTGCGCCCCGGTGAGTCGCAGGCGGTCCCACGGCGTCTCCTCGTCGGGGCCGTCGACGTCGGACTCGACGCTCGTGGCCGATCGCCGCAGCACGGCACCCGCGCCCGGGCGGAGCAGCACGACGGCCTCCTCGGCCGGCACCGACGGCGCCAACCGACGCGCGGCCTCGCGGACGTCGGTGCCCGGCGGCACGACGAACGAGCCGGCCGGGCCGCTCATCGTCGCCGGGCCGACCACGCGCGAGAGCCGGAACACCCGCTCCTCGCCGCGGTCGGTGTCCTGGCCGACGACGTACCAGCGCCCGGAGAAGCGAACGACACCCCACGGCTCGAGGTGTCGCGTCAGGGGCAGGTCGTAGCCGGGTCTGCGGTAGTCGAAGGTGACCGGCCGGCGTGCCAAGGTCGCCTCCCAGAAGACGTCGAACGACGGCTCGTCGGCCGTCAGCCGGGGCTGGGCGATCTCGAGGGCGCCGAGGTCCAGCTCGAGGCCCGCGGCGGTGAGCTTGGCGACGGCGTCGGTCGTGGCCTCGGCGAGACGGGCGTGCTCCCAGACCCGGGTGGCCAGCGCCACCACGGACGCCTCGTCGGACTCGAGGCTGATCTCGGGGAGCGCGAACTGGTCGGCCCGGATGCGGTAGCCCGGCTCGTCGTCGAAGTAGGCGTCCATCTGGCCGACCTCGATCGGCACGCCGAGACTGCGCAGCTCGTCCTTGTCGCGCTCGAAGGTCTTCTCGAACGCGTCGGTGGACGGTGCGTCGGCGTAGAGGATCTCGCGGATCCGGTTCTTGGAGACGTAGTGCCGTTGGACCAGCAGCATGATGAGCAGGTTGAGCAGGCGCTCGGTCTTGGACGCGCTCACCAAAGTCTCCGGGGGAACATGCCGCCCATCCTGCTCAGGCGGCGCCCACGATGTCGACCACGAAGTACAGCGTGTCGGTGCCCTTGATGCCCGCGCTGGCCTGGCCCTTCTTGCCGTACCCGTCGGCCGGCGGGATCGCGAGCAGGACCTCGCTGCCGACGTGCTGGCCCACGAGGGTCTTGTCCCAGCCCTTGATCACCCGGCCGGCGCCGATCTGGAACGTCGCCGGGGCGTCGCCGCTGAAGTTCTCGTCGAACGGCTTCTTGCCGCCGTACACCACACCGAGGTAGCGAGCGAAGATCGTCTGACCCTTCTTCACGACCGGGCCCGTGCCGTCGTAGAGGTTGGCGGAACGGAGCTTGCCGTTGGGCTTGGGAGCCTTGGCGAAGTCGAGGCCGGAGATCACGCCCTTGGACGACTCGACCTTGGGGGCCCACGAGGGGGCGCTGTGCTGCTTGCCGTCGGGCTTGTCCAGCGGCTTGCCGATGACGTCGAACACGATGAGGACCGAGTCACTGGCCTGGATGCCGAGCTGGGTGTTGCCGCTGGACCCGAAGATCTCGCTGGCGGGCGCGAGCACGCCGACGCGCGAGCCGACCGTCTTGCCCTGGAGCGCGTCGAGGAAGACCTTCTGGACCTGCGACGACAGGGTCACGACCTGCGGCTGCTTGTCCTGGTAGGAGCTCGCCACCGTCTTCTGGGTGGTGCCGTCGGCGATCACGGTCTGGATGATCAGGGAGTCGCCCGCCGCGACGGTGTCGCCGCTGCCCTGGGTGAGCACCTTGGTCTGGTCCTTGACGTCCTTCATCGCGCTGGTGAACTTCACCGTGGCGTCGGTGCCGACGTCGCCGGTGATGGAGACCGTGTCGAACGAGGCGCCGCTCCCGCTGTCACCGGACGAGCTGTCGCTGCTGTTGCTGCTCCCGCACCCGGCGAGGGTGAGGGCGGCAGCCACCAGGGCAGCCGAGAGGAGTCGGGGGTGGAGTCGGGTGTGCACAGAAGGCCCTTCAGAGTGCGACGGCTTGGGGAACGCCCAACCCTAACCGCCGGGCGGTGACCGACCGGAATTCGCCGCCTCAGCGACTCTGTTCGGAACCGAACCGCAACCTGGACCGCGTCACATGCCGTCGATCAGGCGTTGCACCCGCTCGTCGTACGCCCGGAACGGGTCCTTGCAGAGCACCGTCCGCTGAGCCTGGTCGTTCAGCTTGAGATGGACCCAGTCGACGGTGAAGTCGCGCCTGCGCTCCTGCGCCTTCCGGATGAACTCACCGCGGAGCCGCGCCCGGGTCGTCTGGGGCGGCACCGACTTGGCCTCGAAGATCTTGAGGTCCGTGGTGACCCGGGTGACGGCACCGCGCTTCTCGAGCAGGTAGTAGAGCCCCCGGTCGCGACGGATGTCGTGGTAGGCCAGGTCGAGCTGGGCGATGCGGGGATGGCCGAGCGGCAGGCCGTGCTTGGCTCGATAGCGGTCGATCAGCTTCCACTTGATCACCCAGTCGAGCTCGCGGTCGACCAGCCCCAGGTCGTCGGACTCCACTGCCTTCAGGCCGCGCTCCCAGAGGTCGAGCGCCATCTCGATGATCGGCGTCGAGATCTCACGCCGGTCGACGAAGTTGCGCGCCTTCGACAGGTACTCGTGCTGGATGTCGAGCGCGCTCGCCTCGCGGCCGTTGGCCAGGCGGACCTTGCGCGAGCCGGTGACGTCGTGGCTGATCTCACGGATGGCCCGGATCGGGTTCTCCATCGTGAGGTCGCGCATCACGACGCCCTCCTCGATCATGCGCAGCACGAGGTCGCAGCTGGCCACCTTGAGCATGGTGGTCGTCTCGCTCATGTTCGAGTCGCCCACGATCACGTGCAGCCGGCGGAACCTCTCGGCGTCCGCGTGCGGCTCGTCGCGGGTGTTGATGATCGGGCGCGACCGGGTGGTGGCGCTGCTGACGCCCTCCCAGATGTGCTCGGCTCGCTGGCTGACGGCGTACGACGCGCCACGCGCTGTCTGGGTGACCTTGCCGGCGCCGACCACGATCTGCCGGGTCACCAGGAACGGGATCAGGACGTCGGCCAGACGGTTGAACTCGCCGGCTCGGCTGACCAGGTAGTTCTCGTGGCAGCCGTAGGAGTTGCCCGCGGAGTCGGTGTTGTTCTTGAAGAGATAGATCTCGCCGGCGATGCCTTCGTCGTGCAGCCTCTGCTCGGCGTCCTTGAGCAGGCCCTCGAGGACCCGCTCCCCCGCCTTGTCATGGGTCACCAGCTCACCGACGTCGTCGCACTCGGGCGTGGCGTACTCGGGGTGGCTACCGACGTCGAGGTAGAGGCGCGCGCCGTTGCGCAGGAACACGTTGGAGCTGCGACCCCAGCTGACGACCTTCCGGAAGAGGTAGCGGGCCACCTCGTCGGGGCTCAGCCGGCGCTGCCCCTTGAACGTGCACGTGACGCCGTACTCGTTCTCGATCCCGAATATCCGGCGGTCCACGGGTTCACCCTATGCCGCTGCGCCACGCCCGGTCCGGGACCTGCTGCGCGGCGGACGGAATTGTTATGACTCGGGAGACCCGGTGGCGTCCGGCTCCTCGGGGGCAGCCGTCGTCGTGGTGTCCTCGGGGATGTCGGTGGGGTCGATCTCGGCCGCGGACCCGGTGGCGCCGTCGGGCGCCGGGGCCGCCTCGACCTCCGGTGCCGGCGGTCGATCACCCAGCAGCGCTTCGAGTCGGGTCGGCATCAGGCGCAGGAACTTCCGCGGCTGGGAGCGGGTGCGGTCGAGGACCGCTACCTCGAGGGCACTCGCGGGGATGACCTTCACCCCTGAGTCGCCGTTGCCGTCCTCGGGACCGCGACCCAGCGCCGCCACCGCCACGTGGAGTGCGTCTGAGAGAGAGGCGTTCTCGGTGTAGTGCTCCTCGAGGTACGCCGCGACCACCTCGTCGGCGCCACCCATCACGGCGTACTGGTGCTCGTCGGTGACCTGGCCCTGGTAGGTGAGCCGGTAGATCTGGTCGTCGGCCGGGGCGTCCCCGATCTCGGCCACGAAGATCTCGACCTCGTAGGGCTTCTCCCCGCCACTGCTGAAGATCGTCCCGAGCGTCTGGGCGTACGCGTTGGCCAGGCCGCGGCCGGTGACGTCGCGACGGTCATAGGCGTAGCCGCGCATGTCGGCGAGGCGAACCCCGGCGATGCGGAGGTTCTCGAACTCGTTGTAGCGCCCGACCGCGGCGAAGGCGATCCGGTCGTAGATCTCGCTGACCTTGTGCAGGGCCTGCGACGGGTTCTCCGAGGCGAACAGCACGCCGTCGGCGTACTGGATGGCCACTACCGACCGTCCGCGCGCGATCCCCTTGCGCGCGAAGTCGGCCCGGTCCTTCATCAGCTGCTCGGGCGAGACGTAGAACGGCATGCTCATCGGAGGGTCCTCGCTGTCACGTCAGGGCCGCGGCGGGGCCGTCGGGACGGTTCATCCGACCCGCGATCACGAGGTCCGCGATGTCGGCGACGTCGGTGTCGGCGAGCCGGCGACCGCCCTCGGCCGTGATCACCTGGACGACCGGGAAGATCCGTCGCGCCAGGTCGGGACCGCCGGTGGCGGAGTCGTCGTCGGCCGCGTCGTACAGCGCCTGGACGAGAGCGGTGACGCACTCGGACTCGGACAGGTCGTCGCGGTAGAGCTTCTTCAGCGATCCACGCGCGAACAGGGACCCCGAGCCCACCGAGTGGAACGCCGTCTCCTCGTAGCGGCCGCCGGTGACGTCGTAGCTGAAGATCCGTCCCTGGTTGACCGACGTGTCGAAGCCGGCGAACAGAGGCACGACGGCCAGGCCCTGCATGGCCATCCCGAGGTTGCCCCGGATCAGGGCGGCCAGGCGGTTGGCCTTGCCGTCCATCGAGAGGGTCATCCCCTCGATCTTCTCGTAGTGCTCGAGCTCGACCTGGAACAGCCGCACGAGCTCGACGGCGAGTCCGGCGCTCCCGGCGATGCCGACCGCGGAGTACTCGTCGGCCGGGAAGACCTTCTCGATGTCGCGCTGGGCGATGATGTTGCCCATGGTGGCCCGCCGGTCGCCGGCCATCACCACACCTCCCGGGAACGTGGCCGCCACGATCGTCGTCCCGTGCGGAGCCAGGTCACCGGCGTGACCCTGGGGTACGGCGCGGCGCGCGGGCAGGAGGTCGGGAGACTCCGTGGCCAGGAAGTCGGCGAAGCTGGAGGTGCCGGGCGTCATGAACGACGCCGGCAGGCGGGAGTCGTCCACTCCTACTGGCCGCCCTTCTGGATGAACGACTTCACGAAGTCCTCGGCGTTGGTCTCGAGGACGTCGTCGATCTCGTCGAGGATTGCGTCGACGTCGTCGTCGAGGGCCTCCTTGCGCTCCGCGACGTCCGACTCCGGCGCGACGTCGGTGACCTCGTCCGTCTCCCCCGACTTGCGCGGCTGCTTCTGCTCCTGAGCCATGCGTTCACCCTAGCCGCTCCACCCCCACGGCGAGGGCGCCTCACGCACACCTAGGGTGGCGTGACGTGAACGCGCTCATCCCTGCGGTGGTGGCGGATCTGGCACCGGACGGCGTCCTCCGTGCCTCCATCAACCTGGGCAACCCGGTCCTCGCGGCGGGCACCCCGGAGGAGCCGACCGGCGTGACCGTCGACCTGGCCCGCGAGATCGCCGCCCGGCTCGGTGTCGCGGCCCGGCTGCTCTGCTTCCACGCGGCCCGGAAGTCCTACGAGGCGCTGCGCGCGCGGCACGCCGATCTCGGGTTCCTCGCGATCGAGCCTGAGCGTGAGGCCGAGCTCGCGTTCACCGCGCCGTACGTCCTCATCGAGGGGGTGTACGTCGCACCCGACGGCTCGGCGGTCGCCTCGCCGGACGACGTGGACCGGCAAGGCGTCCGGGTCGGCGTGAAGCGCGGGTCCGCCTACGACCTCTTCCTCACCCGGAACCTGGCCGTGGCCGAGGTCGTGCGCGGTGACGAAGGAGTCGAGGTGTACGTGGCGGAGCGGCTCGAGGTCGGCGCCGGCATCCGGCAGCCGACCACCGCGTGGGTGCAGTCCCACCCGGGACACCGGGTGCTGGAGCCGGCGTTCATGCAGATCCGGCAGGCGGTGGCGACCACCCGCGACCGCCAGGCCGCCAGCATCGACTTCCTGCGGGGCGTGGTCGAGGAGCTGAAGACCGGCGGATTCGTGGCCGAGTCCCTCGCCCGGGCCGGCCACGCCGACGTGACGGTGGCCCCACCGGCCTGAGCACGCAAGGGACGTGCCCGCCGTCGCGCTCAGCGTGTCAGCGCGCGGAACAGCTCCTCGGCGGTGGCACAACGGTCGATCAGAGCGGCCACGTGGGCCTTCGAGCCACGGAGCGGATCGATCGTGGGCACTCGCTGGAGCGACTCGCGGCCGGGCAGGTCGAAGATCACCGAGTCCCAGGACGCAGCGGCCACGGAGTCGGCGTACTTCTCCAGGCAGCGACCCCGGAAGTAGGCCCGGGTGTCCTCCGGCGGATGGTGCTTCGCGCTCTCGACGGCGTCATCGGTCAACAGCCGCTCGATGCGGCCCAGCTGCACCAGTCGCTGGTAGAGGCCCTTGTCGGGCCGGATGTCGCTGTACTGGTAGTCGATCAGCTGGAGCTTGGCGTTGTCCCAGTCGATGCCGTCGCGCTCCCGGTAGGAGTTCAACAGCTTCAGCTTGGCCACCCAGTCCAGCTCGCGGGCACACAGCATCGGGTCCTGCGCCAGTCGGGTGAGCACCGACTCCCAGCGGTCGAGCACGTCGACGGTCTGTGCGTCGGCGTCGGAGCCGAGCCTGTCGTCGACGTACTTGCGGGCGAGCTCGAGGTACTCCCCCTGGAGCTGGAGCGCCGTCAGCCGGCGTCCGTCCTGGAGCGTCACCTGCTCGCGCAGGGTCGGGTCGTGCGACACGGCCCGCAGCGCCGACACGGGTCCGTCGATGCTGAGGTCGGAGGTGATGAAGCGGTCCTCGATCATCGCGAGCACGAGCGACGTCGTGCCGACCTTGAGGTACGTCGAGATCTCGGCCAGGTTGGCGTCGCCGATGATCACGTGCAGCCGGCGGTACTTCTCCGGGTCGGCGTGCGGCTCGTCGCGGGTGTTGATGATCGGACGCTTCAGCGTCGTCTCCAGGCCGACCTCGACCTCGAAGTAGTCGGCCCGCTGGCTCAGCTGGAACCCGTGCTCCCGACCGTCCTGCCCGATGCCCACGCGCCCGGAGCCGCAGACGACCTGCCGGCTGACGAAGAACGGCGTCAGGTGCCGGACGATGTCGCTGAACGGCGTCGTCCGGGGCATCAGGTAGTTCTCGTGAGCGCCGTAGGACGCACCCTTGTTGTCGGTGTTGTTCTTGTACAGGTTGATCGGGGTCGACCCCGGCGTCAGCGCCGCCATCCGGGTCGCGTCGAGCATCACCTGCTCCCCCGCCTTGTCCCAGAGAACCACGTCGAGCGGGGTGGTCACCTCGGGGGTGGAGTACTCCGGGTGCGCGTGGTCGACGTAGAGCCGCGCCCCGTTGGTGAGGATCACGTTGGCCAGGCCGAGGTCCTCGTCGGTGAGCTGGCTGGGATCGGCGAGCTGGCGGCTCAGGTCGAACCCCCGGGCGTCACGCAGCGGCGACTCCTCCTCGAAGTCCCAGCGCGCCCGTCGCGCCTTGATGGTCGCGCTGGCGTAGGCGTTCACCACCTGGGAGCACGCCACCATCGGGTTGGCATGCGGCTGCCCCTGCACCGAGATGCCGTATTCGACCTCGGTGCCCATCACCCGGCGAACGGTCACGGGCCGAGCCTACGCGCCGCCGCCGCACGGGCCGGCCCCCCGGTCATCGGGGATCGGGGGGCCGGTTCCGTTCAGCTCAGCGCAGTGCGTTGCTCAGGCGCTGGGCGGCCGACCGTGGAAGCGGCACGGCGCCCCCGGTCTTCTTGTCCCCGACCGAGATCGGTCGGAACGTGAAGGAGACGAGCCGGTTCTCGGTGTAGGTGCCGGTCCCGTTGAACGCGCAACCCAGGGCGATGTTGGCGTTCGCGACCTTCTGGGTCGGGTTGGTGTAGTTCATGAACCCGAACATGAAGTCGTCCTGGGTGGACTCGTCGACGGCGTAGACCTTGTTGAGGTCCAGGGTGCCTCCGCCCAGGGCGATCAGGAGCGCGCTCTTGTCGGCAACCAGGCAGGTGTAGCTGTCGCCGGAGCCGCCCACGTCGGACACGATGCCCGAGATCCCGATCTGGTAGTTGCCCTGGGGGACCTTGGCGAAGAACAGCTTCGCCGTGTTGCCCGGGAAGGTGGCACCCACGGAGCCGATGTGGAACCGGATGACCTTGCCGGCAAGCTGGCTCGCGGACTGGCCACCGACCATGTTCGCGTTGAGGTTCTTGACCATCTTCTTGCTGTTGACGACCAACGGCGGGGCCGACTTGATGCTGTTCAGGCTGAGCGCCGGGCCACGCCCGGTGTTCTTCAGGGCCGTGGTGGTACCGGCCGAGTTGTGGTGCCCGAGGACGAAGGCGTTGCCGGTCGCGGCGTACGACGCGAGGTTCGCGCCGCCGACGAGGACCGCGGCAGCCGCGAGCGTCATCACGCTCGCGCGGAGGTTGGGACGACTGAGCATGAGATCTCCTGTGGTGTGAGTGGGGGTGTCGCTGGGTGGCTGGGTGTTCTGAAGGCGTCCTACGCCTCGCCATGTCCGACACGGCGCAGCCCCCGACCCGATCGAGCCGGGAGGCTGCGTCGCCAGAGCTCAATGCAGGACGGGTGCGTGCAGCTTGCCCTGCGTGTTCTTGGGCGAGAACGGCGTGCCGTGCTTGATCGCGGCGCCGACGGCGTGGAAGGAGAAGGTGATCGGCTGGGCGATCTGGAACGGCCCGGTGCCACTGGTCTCGCAGCCGATCAGGAGCCGCTGGCTCTTGGTGAACTTCGCGAAGCCCTGCTGGTTGATGAAGGGCGAGTCCGGGTCGCTGACCGAGTGGGAGAACTCCGCGTAGATGTACGCGATGTTGCTGGAGTCGGTCAGGAACCGCTTGTCGAAGATCAAGCAGGTGAGGCTGTCGCTGGAGGTCGTGCTGGTCCAGATGCCGGTCAGGGCATAGTGGACGTACCCGGTCGGCGGCTTGATCGTGAAGATGTGCGGGTCGGTGCTGATGGTTCCCCCGGGCGTGCCGAGCTTGTAGAGGTCGTAGCCGTTGAGGTTCTTCGCGGTCATGCCGCCGACCATGTTGGCGTTGAGGTGCTTGACCATCTTCTTGCTGTTGACGACGAGCGGCGGGGCCGACCTGATGCTGTTCAGGCTGAGCGCCGGGCCGCGGCCGGTGTTCTTCAGGGCGGTGGTGCCGCCGGCCTTGTTGGCGTGGCCGAGGATCAGGGCGTTACCGGTCGCGGCGTACGACGCGAGGTTCGCGCCGGCGACGAGCACCGCCGCGGCCGCCAGGGTGGTCCCGACCGAGCGGAGCGAGGGGCGAAGGGTCATCAGGGTCTCCTGGAGAGGGTTGGGATCCCGATTCTGGGAGCACGGACACCTGCCCCGCATGACCCGATCAGACCAGCCCCCTGACCCGGACGGGTCAGGGGGCTGGGGTCGGACCTCAGCGTCCGAGCAACGACCGCGCCGCGTCGGCGCGTGCCGGAGGGACGACATTCTTCTTCACCGGCGTGACGCCGTTGACACGCGTCAGGTTGGCCTCGAGGGGCAGCAGGACGGTGTTGGTGCCCGCACTCCCCAAGCAGGCCTCGAACAAGGTTCGTCCTCTGCCGACCTTCGCCACGCCGACCGCGTTCACGGTGAAGCCGCCGGTGGTCGCGTCGGCGTCGTAGGTGGCGGCGTACACGAAGCCGATGGCCGCGGCAGGATTGCTCGAGCTCAGGAAGCGCGCGTCGCCGAAGAAGCACTGCACCGACGTCGTGGCGTCCGGGACGATGGCGCCGCTGAGGGTGACCTGATACGTGCCGGCGGGCACCTTCGCGGTCACGATCCTCTCGCCGCTGAAGGTCGACCCAGCGCCGGCGAACGTGATCTGGTAGTTCGTCGGAGCGGCCAGCGCGGCATTCGCCCCCCCGACCATGCTGGCGTTGAGGTGCTTGACCAGCTTGCTGCTGTTGACGACCAGCGGCGGGGCCGACCTGATGCTGTTCAGGCTGAGCGCGGGGCCACGGCCGGTGTTCTTCAGCGACGTGGTGCCGCCGGCCTTGTTGGCGTGGCCGAGGACCAGGGGGTTGCCGGTGGCGGCGTACGACGCGAGGTTCGCACCGGCGACGAGCACGGCCGCGGCCGCCAGTGTGGTCCCGACCGAGCGGAGCGAGGGGCGAGGAGTCATCAGGGTCTCCTGAGAGGGGGGTGGGGTCCCGATTCTGGGAGCACGGGCACCTGCCCCGCATGACCCGATCAGACCAGCCCCCTGACCCGGACGGGTCAGGGGGCGTCGCTGACGGACTCAGCGCAGAGCGGGTGCAGGCAGCTTGCGCTGCCCGTTCTTCATGATGGAGAACGGCTTGCCGTGCTTGATCGCTGCGCCGACGGTGTGGAACGCGAACGTGATCGGCTGGGCGATCCTGATCGGCCCGGTGCCTCCGCCCGCGCAGCCGATCAGCAGGCGCTGGTTCTTGGTGAACTTCGCGAAGCCCTGCTGGTTGATGAAGGGTCCGTCCGGGTCATCTGCCGCATGGATGAACTCCGCGTAGATGTAGGCGATGTTGCTCGTGTCGGCCAGGAGCCGCTTGTCGACCAGCAGGCATTCGAGGTTGTCAGTGGTGGTCGCACTGGTCCAGATGCCGGTCAGGGAGTAGTGGACGTACCCGGTGGGGGGCTTGATGACGAAGAAGTGCTGGTCCATGTTGATGGTGCCGCCGGCCTGCCCGAGCCGGTACAGGTCGTAGCCGTTGAGGGTCTTCGCGGTCATGCCGCCGACCATGTTGGCGTTGAGGTGCTTGACCATCTTGCTGCTGTTGAGCGTGATCGGCGGCGCCGACCTGATGCTGTTCAGGCTGAGCGCCGGGCCACGCCCGGTGTTCTTCAGCGACGTGGTGCCGCCGGCCTTGTTGGCGTGGCCGAGGACGAACGCCTGGCCGGTCGCGGCGTACGACGCGAGGCCGGCACCGGTGACCAGGATGACCGAGGCGGCCACCGTGGTGAGGCCGACCCTGAGCGATGGGCGGATGGACATGTGACTCCTCTTTCGGATGGGTGATGGTCCCGAGACTCTCTGGCTCGGTTGCGGCGTGGTGGATCAGTGGAAGCCGAGCCGACGGTGCTGCGCGGCCTTGGTGAGCGGGATCGGCTTGCTGTTCTTGTCCGAGACGGTCACCGGCGTGAGGGTGAAGGTCACGCCGCGCACCTCCTGGAACTGTCCTGCTCCGGTGAAGCTGCAGCCGAAGGCGACGGGGCGGTTGATGCGCTGGGCGAGGTTCTGGTTGTCGACGACGCCGAAGTTGACGTCGCCGGCGCCGGCACCGTCGATCGCGTAGACCTGGGCGAAGTTGAGAGGACCGCCGTTCAGGGCACCGACGATCATGGCCCGGTCGGCGATCAGGCACGTGATGTTGTCACCGGTGTTGGAGGCGGACTCGATGACCAGTCCCGTCACCCCGACGGCGTACGTCCCCTTCGGCACCGTGGCCGACCGCAGGTGGAAGCCGTCACCGTTGGACGTCGATCCGGTCGCACCGAAGCGGAGCCGGATCGTCTTCGGGTCGAGCTGGGCCGCCGACCTGCCGCCGACCGTGGCCGCGTTGAGGTGCTTGACCAGCCGGGAGCTGGTGACGGTGAACGGCGCCGCAGACCTTTCGGTCTTCAGGGCGAGTGCCGGGCCACGGCCGGCGTTCTTGAGGGTGGTCGTGCCGACCGCAGCGTTGCTGTGGCCGAGGACCAGCGGGTGACCGTTGGCGGCGTACGACGTGAGGTCGGCGCCTCCTACGAGTACCGCAGCGGCGGCGAGCGTGGTCAGGGCCACCCTGCCGGAGGGACGTCGAGACATCGAGACCTGCCTTCGTGAAGGGGTGTGTGGATTCCGAGACGGTGCCCGTGGACCCGGGGTGACCGGGTCCACGAGCGCTTCGGTCAGCGATCGAGCAGGGTGCGGACCCGGGCGTGCTTGGCAATGGTGAACGGCGTGCCGTGGGTGAGCTTCGAGGTGATCGGCTCGAACGAGAAGTTGATCGGCTGGATGAGGGTCACGGTCCCCGTGTCCCCGTCGGTGGTGCAGCCGACAACGGCGTGGCGGCCCTTCGGGATCTGCACGTACTGCGTGGAGCTCAGGTTGACGTTGTCGCCGCCGGTCCCGTTGAGAGTCCTCTGGAGAAGAGCCCAGACCAGCGAGAGGTCGGTGCCGCTGGGGAACAGCGCCTTGTCCGCGGCAAGACAGGTGATCGAGTCGGTGCTGACCGTGCTGGTCCACAGGCCGGTGGTGGTCACCTTGTAGGTCCCGGCCGGAGCCTTGAACGTGACGAAGTGCTGGGCGTTGGACAGCGTCCCGCCGTTGGTCCCGATGCGCACCCGGGTCATCTTCGGCGCGAGCTGGGCGGCGGTCTTCCCGCCGACCATGTTGGCGTTGAGGTGCTTGACCATCTTCTTGCTGTTGACGACGAGCGGAGGTGACGACTTGATCGAGTTCAGGCTCAGAGCCGGACCGCGGCCGGCGTTCTTCAGCGAGGTGGTGCCGACGGCGCTGTTCGCGTGCCCCAGCACGAGTGGCTGGCCCGTGGCGGCGTACGACGCGAGGTCGGCGCCTGCCACGAGGACGGTGGCGGCAGCCACGGTGGTGAGGCTGGCGCGCAGGGATGGACGACGCAACATAGGAGTCTCCTTGGGGGTGTTCGGTCGACACACATGAGGTCGCTTCACCCACCCCTGATACAAGACCCGTCCGGGCCACGAGGTTCCCTCGTCAGCTCGCCGACCGCTCCCCTTCGGCGCCGGCGCTCGGCCTGTCGATCACCAGCAGGTCGGCCCGGCCATCGCGACGAGAGACCCGGGTCAGCCGATCGGCCAGGTAGTGCTGCTGACGAGCGTGGTGCCAGCCGTGGTTGACGGCGGCAGCGAGCGCCAGGACGGCGACGAGCACCCAGAAGACGTGGACGGGCTCAGGCACCTGCCCACCTCCCCCACCGGTCCCGGGCAACGGGACGGCGGGGGGATGTACGTCGGGCTCGATCCGACGGCGCACCTCGAGCAGCGCACAGTGACCACACGTGAACCATCGGGCTCCCCCCAGAGCATTGCTTCGAGAGGAGTGTCGCTCGTGAGCAAGCGGTTTCGCATGACACGGCGCTGCCACTGACTTGGTCCTCCTGGACCATCCGGGACCTGGGGTCCCGGAACGCCGGCCCCGTCCGAGGACGGGCCGACGCCCGGGCTCGTCAGCGACTCAGCCGGGTGCTGCTCCTGGCCCGCCAGGACCAGGAGCGGCGCGACGTCAGTGCGCCAGGCCGTGGAGCAGCCCGTGCTTGGCCAGCGCGAAGGGCTTGCCCTTCTTGTCCACGACCGGGATCTGGCGGAAGGTGAACGTGGCCGGCCGGATCACGGAGACGGTGCCCGTGTCGCCGTTGGTCTCGCACCCGTAGACCACCTTGGTGGCGTGCGTGACCGTCTCCACGTCGGCCGCGTTGACGACCCCGCCGGCGAGGGTGTCGAACGCGGCCTGGTGGATCGCCCAGAGCCCGGACTCGTCCATGGCCAGGACCTTGTTCAGGTCGGCGGTCACGCAGTCGAACGTGTCCGCGGAGACACTGCTGGTCAGGAAGCCGGAGATCTGCATCTGGTACGTGCCCTTCGGCAGCGTGAACGTGAAGAGGTGCTCACCGTTCGGCGTGAGCGCCTGGCCGGCCTTGCCGACCTTGAACCGCCACACGCCCGGGCTGAGCTGCGACGGGCTCTTCCCGCCGACCTTGGCGGCGTTGAGGTGCTTGACCAGCTTGCCGCTGTTGACGACCAGCGGCGGGGACGACTTGGCCGTGTTGAGGTTCAGGGCCGGGCCGCGCCCGAGGTTCTTCAGCGAAGTGGTCCCGCTCGCCGAGTTGGCGTGGCCGAGCAGGAGCGGGTGGCCGTTCGCGGCGTACGACGCCAGGTTGGCGCCGCCCACCAGCACCGCGGCGGCGGCGACGGTCGTGAAGGCGGAGCGAAGCGAGGGGCGATGCAGCATGGGTCCTCCGAGGGTCAGGTGTGGGCGACCCAGTCTGCTGATCCCCGGCCCCAGGCGGCATGGCCCGAAGGGGCCAGACACCTGACCCGTGCGGGCCAGGTGCGCGACCTGGCGGCACGAGGTCGCGGAGTCCTACAGGTACTGCCCCGTGTTCGGGACCGTGTCGATCGACCGACCCGGCTCGGTGCCCTGCTTGCCGGTGATCAGGGTGCGGATGAAGACGATCCGCTCACCCTTCTTGCCGGAGATGCGAGCCCAGTCGTCGGGGTTGGTGGTGTTCGGGAGGTCCTCGTTCTCCTTGAACTCGTCCACGCACGCCTGGAGCATGTGCTGCACCCGGAGCCCGCGCTGGTCGTGCTCGAGGAAGTCCTTGATCGCCATCTTCTTCGCGCGGTCGACGATGTTCTGGATCATGGCACCGGAGTTGAAGTCCTTGAAGTACAGGACCTCCTTGTCACCGTTGGCATAGGTGACCTCCAGGAACCGGTTCTCCTCCGTCTCGGTGTACATCCGCTCGACGGTCGCCCGGATCATGCCTTCGACGCAGGCGTCGCGGTCGCCGCCGAACTCGGTCACGTCGTCGGCGTGCAGCGGCAGCTCGGGGATGAGGTACTTGCTGAAGATGTCGCGGGCCGACTCGGCGTCCGGGCGCTCGATCTTGATCTTCACGTCGAGGCGGCCGGGGCGCAGGATCGCGGGGTCGATCATGTCCTCACGGTTGGACGCGCCGATCACGAGGACGTTCTCCAGGGCCTCGACCCCGTCGATCTCGCTCAACAGCTGGGGGACGATGGTGTTCTCCACGTCGGAGGAGACGCCCGAGCCGCGGGTGCGGAACAGCGAGTCCATCTCGTCGAAGAACACGATCACCGGGGTGCCGTGGCTGGCCTTCTCGCGGGCGCGCTGGAACACCAGCCGGATGTGCCGCTCGGTCTCGCCGACGTACTTGTTCAGCAGCTCGGGGCCCTTGATGTTGAGGAAGTACGACTTCCCCTCCTGGCCCGTCTTGGCCGCGACCTTCTTCGCCAGGGAGTTGGCGACAGCCTTGGCGATCAGCGTCTTGCCACAGCCCGGAGGGCCGTAGAGCAGGACGCCCTTGGGCGGCTTCAGCTTGTGCTCGAGGAAGAGCTCGGGGTGGAGGTAGGGCAGCTCGACGGCGTCGCGGATCGCGTCGATCTGGCTGACGAGACCACCGATCGAGCCGTACTCGATGTCCGGGACCTCCTCGAGGATCAGCTCCTCGACCTCGGACTTCGGGACCCGCTCGTAGACGTACGCCGCGCGGCTGTCCAGCAGCAGGGAGTCACCGGCCCGCAGCGTGTCGGCCTTCAGCGGGTCGGCCAGGCGGACCACCCGCTCCTCGTCGGCGTTCGCGATCACCAGGGCCCGCTCGCCGTCGGCGAGGAGCTCCTTGAACATCACGACCTCACCGACCTGCTCGAAGTCGAGCGCGGCGACGACGTTCAGGGCCTCGTTGAGCATGACCTCCTGGCCCTTGACCAGGCTCTCGAGGTCGACCGCCGGGCTGACGTTCACCCGCAGCTTCCGGCCACCGGTGAACACGTCGACCGAGTCGTCCTCGTTGCGCTGGAGGAAGGTGCCGAACCCGGCCGGCGGCTGCGCGAGCCGGTCGACCTCCTCCTTGAGCTTCATGATCTGCTCACGGGCCTCACGCAGGGTCTGCGCGAGACGCTCGTTCTGGGACGTGACGGCGGACAGCGAGCGCTGCGTGTCGGCGAGCCGGAGCTCCAGGCTTCGGGAGTGTCCGGGCGAGTCGGACAGCCGGCGCTGCAGATCGGTGACCTCGGACTCGAGGAACCGCACCTGCTCTGCCAGCTCGCGGGCGCTTCGTCCTCCGTCGTTCGAGGCGTCCTGACCAGTGCTCATCTGTCCCACCTCCTGTTTCGACCCTACTCGTCCACGCAGGCCCGGCAGGCCAGAATGGCGTCGCGTTTCTCACGATTTGATCTCGGGGTGCGTCCGGCGACGACGAGAGGTCACTCCGCGGTGGGCTGCTCCGGGACGCCGGGCGGCCGCGGCCCCTGGTAGTCCGGGCCGTAGGCGCCGGGTGCGGGACGCCGCTTCTTCAACGGAGGACGCTCCCCCGGAGCCATCCGGCGGGCCGTGACCAGGAACGCCGTGTGACCGATCATCGCGTGCCCCGGACGGACCGCGAGCCCCTCGACGTGCCAGTCGCGCACCAACGACTCCCAGGCCTGGGGCTCGGTGAATCCGCCGTGCACCCGCACTCCTTCGACGAAGCGGGAGAGCTGGGTGGTGGTCGCGACGTACGCACAGAGGATCCCGCCGGCCCGCAGCGCGCCCGCCGCGGCATCGAGACACTCCCAGGGCGCGAGCATGTCGAGGATCACCCGGTCGGCCCGGTCCCCGGACGCCGGGAGCTCGTCGGCCAGGTCACCGATCGTGAGCCGCCAGGCCGGGTGGTCGCCTCCGAAGAACTGGGTCACGTTCTGACGTGCGACGTCGGCGAACTCCTCGCGGCGCTCGTAGGACGAGACGGTGCCGTGCGGTCCGACCGCTCGGAGGAGCGAGCAGGTGAGCGCTCCCGACCCGACCCCGGCCTCGACCACGTCGGCACCCGGGAAGATGTCGACCATCGCCACGATCTGAGCGGCGTCCTTCGGGTAGACCACGGCGGCACCGCGCGGCATGGAGACGACGAACTCGCTGAGCAGGGGTCGGAACACGAGGTACTCGCCGCCTGCCGACGAGGCCACGGTGAATCCCTCCTCGCGCCCGATCAGCTCGTCGTGGTCCAGGTGGCCCTTGTTGGAGAAGAACTTCTTGCCGGGCACCAGCTCGAAGTTGTGCCGCCGACCCTTCTGGTCGGTCAGCCGCACCCACTCCCCCGGCCGCAGCGGCCCGCGGTGCACACCGGCCCAGGCGTCCGGTGGGACGTCGGGGGCTGCGGTGCTGTCCTCGGTCATGCCGGGGAGGGTATCCGGCCTCGGCGTTCGCCCCGCCTATGCGGTAGCGCGGAAGGCACGGTCCACGTCGGCTGTCGACAGCACGCCGAAGATGCTGCCGTCGACGTCGAGCAGGAGGTACTCCCCCGCCGGACGCGCGCTGATCGCGCGGATCAGGTCCTCACCGCCGATGCCGGCCGGCAGCTGGAGGCCCTCGTCGAGCGAGCGGGCCACCGACGACGTCGGCACCCAGGCCCGCCGGTCCGCCGGCACCGACATCAGCGCAGCCTCGTTCACGACCCCGACCGGCGTACCGCCGGCGGTCACCGTGACGATGCTGCCGGCCTGTGCCTCCTGCGCGCGGCGTACCGCCTCGGCGAGCGGCAGGTCACCGGGAACGGTGAGCGTTCGACGAGCCAGGTCGCGGGCGTTGAGGTGCGGCATCCGCGATCGCACCCGGGCCGACTCCAGGGCCGAGGTCGCACCACTCCACAGGAACATCGAGATGACGCCGGCGAAAACGAAGTCGACCACGGTGGGGCTGCCGCCGAAGATCTTCGCGGTCAGGAACGGCCAGCCGATCGCGAGCATCGCGACGACCCGACCGCCCCAGGCCGCCACGATCGTCCCGCGGTGGACGTCGCCGCTGGCGCCCCAGACGAGGGACTTCAGGACACGGCCACCGTCGAGCGGGAGGCCGGGGACAAGGTTCACGATCCCGACGAAGAGGTTGGTCCAGGCCAGCCCCGAGAAGGCCAGGCCGATCAGCCCGTCCGGCACCGCCAGCGAGGCCAGGAAGGCCACCAGCGCGACGCCGAGAGAGGAGAGGGGACCGACCACCGACACCCAGAACTCCTGCCGCGGGCTCTCGGGTTCGCCGTCGATCGAGGTCATCCCGCCGAAGAACTGCAGCGTGATGTGCTGGACCGGGAGGCCGAAGTGCTTCGCGACCAGCGCGTGCGACGCCTCGTGAGCGAGCACCGACATGTAGAGCAGCACGGCGAGAGCGAAGCCGGCGACGTACTTGAGGTCCCCGAGTCCGGGCTCCGCCTTCTCGATCGCCGGCGCGGTGATCACCGCGATCAGACCGGCGATCAGGAACCACGATCCGCTCACGAGCACGTCGCTGCCCGCGATCGTCCCGACCTTGAAGGTGCCGGGAGGACGCGGTGCCGGGCCGCGGGAACCGCGGTCGTCGCTCATATGTCGAGGCTATCGGAACGGTCGCGGTCGGATCGGCCGTACGGCGCGCGCCGTGCGGGCCCCTGTCGGTGGTCTCGCCTAGATTCGCGGCATGAGCACGACGCACCCGGCGCCCGCGACGTCGTCCCCGGACGGATCGACGTCACCGGCCGAGCTGCGCTCGACGCCGGTGGACGGTGTCGACGTGCTCGGAGCCCTCTCGCCGAGCCGGGCCTCCGACTTCATGACCTGCCCACTCCTCTACCGCTACCGGACGATCGACCGGCTCCCCGAGGAGCCGTCCGCCGACGCGCTCCGGGGCACGTTGGTGCACAAGGTCCTCGAGGATCTCTTCGACCTGCCCTCGCAGACCCGGACGCCCGACCAGGCCCGCGAGCTCCTGGTGCCCACCTGGGAGGCGCTGCTCGAGGCCGAGCCGGGCTTGGCCGAGCTGTTCACCGACGAGGGTCCGGACGTGGCCGAGTGGCTCACCTCGTGCCGGTCGGTCCTCGACCGCTACTTCACCCTCGAGGACCCGCGACGACTCGAGCCCGCCGAGCGTGAGCTCTACGTCGAGGCCCTGCTCGACTCGCGTCTGCTCCTCCGGGGCTTCGTCGACCGCCTCGACATCGCCCCCGACGGTGCGATCCGCATCGTCGACTACAAGTCGGGCAGGTCACCTGGCGAGATGTTCGAGGCCAAGGCGCTGTTCCAGATGAAGTTCTACGCGTTGGTCATCTGGCGCACCCGCGGCGTCGTGCCGGCGATGCTCCAGCTGGTCTACCTCGGCAACGCCGAGATCCTCCGCTACGTCCCCGACGAGTCCGACCTCCTCGCCACCGAACGCAAGGTCGAGGCGATCTGGCGGGCGATCGTGCAGGCGCAGGAGTCCGGCGACTGGCGACCGCACAAGTCGCGGCTGTGCGACTGGTGCTCGTTCCAGTCCCTGTGCCCCGAGTTCGGTGGCACGCCGCCCCCGCTTCCGACCCGCGCCGGCGACCCCGGCGAGCTGACGGAGGAGGACGTCGACTAGAGGGACACGCCCTGGCTCAGCCCACTTCGTTCCGCTCCGCCCACAGGGCGGCCTGGGTGCGATCCACGACGCCGATCCGCTGGAACGTCGACGTCAGGTGTGCCTTGACGGTGCGCTCGGAGATCCCCAGCCGCCGGGCGATCTGTTTGTTGGCCAGGCCCTGGCGCACCAACGCCAGCACCTCGGTCTCGCGGGGCGTGAGCTCGGCCGCGGCAGGAGACGGCGTACGCCGGGCGCCGAGGAGCTCGCGCGCGGCACGGGGGTTGATCGGAGACTCACCTCTCGCGACCGCCCGGATCCCGCGCAGCACCTCCTCCGGCTCCGCGTCCTTGAGCAGGTATCCCAGCGCCCCCGCGTCCAGCGCGCCGACGATGCGCTCGGCGTCGGAGTAGGACGTCAGGACCAGGACGTCGGCCAGCTCCTCGCTCACGATCTCGCGGGTGGCCGAGACGCCGTCGACGCCGGGCATCTGCAGGTCCATGAGCACGACGTCGGGGCGGAGCTCACGGACGAGGGCGACGGCTTCGGCGCCGTCGGCGGCCTTGCCCACCACCTCGAGGTCCGGCTCGCCCGCGAGCAGCTGCTCGAGCCCCGCGCGGAGCATGGCGTGGTCGTCCACGATCACCACCCGGATCGGGACCCCGTTCGACCTGGTCATCGCCGCTCCACCACCATCTCCACCGTCGTGCCGGCACCCGGCCCGGAGTCCACCCGCACCCGACCACCGCCGTCCTCGACCAGGCTCTGGAGCCCGCGCAGTCCGTAGGACCCGTTCCCCACGGCGCCGGCCGGGTCGAACCCGATGCCGTCGTCCTGCACCATCAGCCGTACCTCCCGATCGTCACCGCGCACCTCCACGGTCAGCCGGGACGCATGGGCGTGGCGGACGGCGTTGCGGATGGCCTCCTGCGCCACTCGCCACACCAGCGTCACGACATGGTCGGGCGCGCCCTCCATCCCCCGGACCGAGACGGCCGTCGTGATCCCCGACGTGGCCGCGGGGGCGGTCAGGTCCTCCAGGGCGGCACCCAGCCCGGCTGCGTTCAGTCCGGGCGGGTGGATCTCCACGAGCAGCGACCGCAGCTGACGCAACGACCGCCGCAGCGCCTGGCTGGACGCGTTCAGCTCGTCGCTCAGCCCGGGCGGGAGGGACGACTCACGGGCCGTCCCGGACAGCGCGAACGCCGTGCCCGCCAGCTCCTGGACCACCCCGTCGTGCAGGTCGCGCGCGATCCGGCGGCGCTCGGCCTCGGACGACTCGACCGCACGTTGCATCAGCCGCTCGCTGGCCCGGGATGCGCGGGTCAGCCGCAGGGACAGCACGCCCAGCAGGGGTACGCCGAACAGCAGCAGCGCCGCGAGTGCCCCGACCGTCACCCGACGGAACGGCTTGAGCACCTCCGCCGACCGTTGCTTGACCGTCTCGATCGAGTAGTAGGCCTCGAACAGCACGGGCTTCTGCTCCGGGGTCTCGATCCGGGTGTAGACCTCCAGGAGTCCGTCCTCCTCGGTCTCGAACTTGTTCTCCCGGCGTCGCAGGTCCGAGACACTCCCCTCGGTGTCACCGCTGTTCAGCACTGTGCGCTGCTCGGCGTCCAAGGGGAACCGCTGGCCGATCAGCTGCGTCTCGTCGCTGTAGAGAATCGTCCCGTCCGCGCGCCAGATCTTGATCCGGCGTACGTCGGTGACCTTGAGCCGGTCGTGCACCCGCCGGTCGAACCGGTCGATCGCCCCGGCATCACCCGTCACCAGACCCTTCGGGATCGCCGGCTCCGCCACCGAGCGCGCCAGCAGCTCGGTGGTGACCCGCGCGTCGGCCAACGCCTCCGAGCGCGCCGCGCGCTGGGAGAAGACGCCGGTCGCCCACCAGGTGATGCCGAACAGCAGCAGACTGGCGACGACGAACTGGATCATCGGGTTCGCCCAGGGACGCCGTGGTCCGCTCACTCGGCGCGCTCCTTCCCCGGTGGCGCGAGCCTGGGGAGGGAGCCCGCGTGGGCGATCTGGTCAGTCCGTGTCGGTCGTGCGAGCAGGGTCAGTACGCGATCGTGCCACGGCAGACCTGGCCACGGTGGGTAGCCCGGAAGACGAAGTGGTCCTTGCCCGCGAGGTTGGTCATCCGGCGCTGCACCTCGAACGAGCCGCTTCGGCCGGCCGTCTGCCTGGTGCCCGTGGCCGACACGCTCCCGTTGTGCTTGAAGGTCCAGTGCCAGACCTGACCCGACCTGTTGCTGTCGATCTCGCCCTCGACCTCGAGTCGGCCGTCGTCCGGCTTGGCCTTGAGCTTCCAGTGGGCGCTGCCCGAGCATCGACCGCTGGTGCGGACGTCGTCACCGCCACCGTGCGAGGCGATCGCCGGTCCGACCAGGCCGAGGGGAAGGGTGAGCGCCGCGACGGCGAGGGTGGCCAGGGCGGTTCGGGCGACCATGTGAGTGCTCCTCGGAACGAGTGTGAGGAGACCAGGATCCGTCCCCGGCGGTCGGAGTTGCCATTGAACGCTGGTACTACGACCCCGACGGGGTCTCGGTTCAGCTCCTGCTGTGGTCCGTGCCCTCGTCCGGGTACAGCACGCACGCGACCTCGACCCCGCCCGAGCGCCGCAGCGCCGGAGGAGGTGCCGGCTCGAAGTGCACGGTGACGCCCGAACCGGAGTCCTCGATCGAGGTGACTCCCGACCAGAGAGGTTCGGAGGTGTCCTCGTCCTTGATCCGGTCGAGGATCGCGCGCACGGCCGCGCTGCCACCCGTGCCGATCGTCGCGCTCGTGCTGGGCGCATCCAGGTGCTCGAGGTCACCGATCACCGGACGCTCCTCGTCGTACGCCGCGTCCGCGCGCGTCCAGTGCTCCTCGACCAGCGCTCGCAGGTCACGCGACTCCCAGCCGCACGCCGCGATCGCCTCGGGGCACCGCGGGTGGAACGCGCACCCCAGCGGCGGGTCGGCGGCGTCGGGGATCTCGCCGCGTGGCAGGTCGCGCGGCACCATCCTGTCGGGGTCGGCATCGGGGATGGCCGCGAGCAGCGCCTTCGTGTACGGGTGCCGAGGATGGGCGAAGATCTCCTCGGTAGGGCCGATCTCGACGATGCGTCCGAGGTACATGATCGCGATCCGGTCGCAGAAGTACTTCGCAGTGGCCAGGTCGTGGGTGATGTAGACGTAGGTCAGCCCGAGGTCGGTCTTGAGGTCGAGCATCAGCTGCAGGATCTTCGCGCGCACGCTCATGTCCAGCATCGAGACCGGCTCGTCGGCGACGAGCAGCTCCGGGTTGAGCACGATCGCGCGGGCGATCACCACCCGCTGCTTCTGCCCTCCGGACAGGTCACGCGGGTACTTGGACAGGAAGAGCTCGACCGGCGACAGCCCGACGCGCTCGAGGGCCTCCACCACCCCGGCACGGCGGTCACGCGCCGACTTCATCCCGTGCACCCGAAGGGCGTCGCCGACGGCCTCCTCGACCGTCATCGATGGGTTGAGAGCGGCGTTCGGGTCCTGGAAGACCATCTGCACGACGCTGCGGAGCTTGCGGAGCTTGCGCCGGCTGAGGGTCGCGAGATCCTGGTCGCGGAGGTGGATCGAGCCGTGCGTCGCGGGCACCAGGCCGAGGAACGCCCGCCCCAGGGTGGACTTGCCGCTGCCGCTCTCGCCGACCAGCCCGACGACCTCGCCGGGTCGCAGGGCCAGGTTGACGCCGTCGACCGCCTTGATCGTGCCGGAGTCACGGCCGAACAGCCGCGCCAGGGTTCCCCCGCGCAGCTCGAAGTGCACGGAAAGATCGCGCACCTCCACCAGGGAGGACGTCTCGCTCGAGGTGTCAGGCTTCGTCGGCAACGGTCAGCTCCTGCTGCTTGAGTGGCTGCTTCCCGTCGGCCGGGATCTCGTCCTCGGGGCCGACCAGCCAGCATTCGACACGGCCACCGCCGGGGCGTTCGAGGTTCACCGGGTTCTTGCTCGCGCACACGTTCATCGCCTCGGGACACCTCGGGTGGAACCGGCATCCGTCGGGTGGGTCGACCAGGTCGGGCGGGGCGCCCTCGATGTAGTGGAGCCCGGTGGTCGACAACGAGATCGTCGAGCGGAGCAGCTCGCGGGTGTAGGGGTGCTGCGGGTTCTTGAAGACGTCGGCGACCTTGCCCTGCTCCACGATCCGGCCGGCGTACATCACGGCGACCCGGTCGCACGCCTCGGCCACGATGCCGACGTTGTGGGTGATCAGCAGGAGCGAGGTCTGGAAGTTGCGACGCAGGTCGTTGAGGATCTGCACGATCTGCGCCTCGACCAGCACGTCGAGGGCCGTGGTCGGCTCGTCGGCCACGACGAACGCCGGCCGGAGCACCAGCGCCAATGCGATCATCAGCCGCTGCCGCATCCCGCCCGAGAACTCGTGGGGATAGGAGCGGTAGCGCGTCGGAGGGATCCCCATCAGGCGGAGGACCTCCAGGGCGCGGTCGCGGATCTCGTCCTTCGACAACCGCGGCTCGTGCTGCTTGATCGTCTCCTCGAAGTGTTGGGAGATCCGCATCAGGGGGTTCAGCCGGGTCAGCGGCTCCTGGAAGATCATCCCCAGCTCGGCCCCGCGCAGCCGGTAGGCGGCCTTGGGGCTGAGCTTGAAGATGTCCTGGCCCCGGAACAGCACCTCGCCGTCCCGTTTGGCGCCGTCCGGCAGGAGACCCATCAGGCCACGGCCGAGGGTCGACTTGCCGCAGCCGGACTCCCCTACCAGGCCGAGGGTCTCGCCCGGAGCGAGGTCGAAGCTCACCCCGTCGACGGCCCGGATCGCGCCACGGGTCGTGCCGTACCAGACGCGCACGTCGCGGGCCGAGATCACCGGCTCCTGCGGCAGCGACGTGACGGGCTGGTCGGTCAGGTCGATGGTCATCTCAGCTCGGCTCCTCGTGCTGGGGCGTCGCGCTCTCGCGCGGCGGCATGATCACCGGCAGCAGCCGACGCCGTCGCAGCGTGGGGTTGAGGGTCTCGTTGAGGCCCTCCCCGACCAGGGTCAGCCCGGTCACCAGGAGCACGATCGCCAGACCGGGATAGAGACCGGTCCACCAGACCCCGCCGCCGGCATCGGCCAGCGCCCGGTTCAGGTCGTGGCCCCACTCGGCGGCGTCCGTGGACTGGATCCCCAGTCCCAGGAAGCCGAGGCCGGCCAGGGTGAGGATCGCGTCGGCGGCGTTCAGCGTGCCCAGCACCGGCACGCTCTGGATCACGTTCCCGAACAGGTAGCGCCGCATGATCGCGAAGTCACTCGCCCCGATCGCGCGGGCGGCCTCGACGTACGTCGCCTCCTTGGCGCTCAGCGTCGTGTTGCGCACAACCCGGAAGTACTGCGGGATGTAGATCACCGACAGCGACAGCGAGACCGCGAGCACGGTGCCGCCCAGGAGGTTGGTGAGCAGGAACGAGAAGACGATCGCGAGCAGGAAGGAGGGGAACGCGTAGAGAGCGTCCATCACCAGCACCAGGATCCGGTCGAGCCAGCCCCCGTAGAACCCGGACACGATGCCCAGGGGCACCCCGAGCACCACGCAGACGAAGATCGAGAGGATCACCACCTCCAAGGCGGTGCGGGCTCCCCAGATCACCCGGGAGAGGACGTCGAAGAACAGCCGGTCCGTCCCGAACCAGTGGTCAGAGCTGGGGTGCCCGAGCTTCGGGAACTGCACGCCGTGAGCCGAGGACTGGGCGAAGCCGTACGGCGCGACCCACGGGGCGAACACCGCGCAGACCACGAAGAACCCGGTGAGGATCACCCCGGCGACGAGCATCCAGCGAGCCAGGCCGGCCGTCTCGGTGAAGGGGCGGGCGAGGGTGCGGAAGATGCCGCGCATCAGAACCTCACTCGCGGGTCGATGAGAGCGTTGATGATGTCGACCAGCACGCTGATCAGCACCACCGCGATGGCGAACACCGTGACGATGCCCTGCACGGCGCCGTAGTCACGGTTGTTGATGTAGAACACCAGCTTCTGACCGAGGCCGGGCCAGTTGAACGTCGTCTCGGTCAGCACCGCGCCGCCCAGGAGCAGCGCGAACTGGAGTCCGACCACCGTGATCACCGGCACCAGCGCGTTGCGGAACGCGTGGCGCCAGGTCACCTTGCCTCGTTGGATGCCCCGCGCCTCGGCGGCCTCGACGTAGTCGGCCTGCATGGTCATCAGCATGTTGACCCGGACCAGTCGGATGAAGACACCGCAGATCAGCAGACCCAGGGTGACGGCCGGAAGGAGCAGGTGCTTGAGCACGTCCTCGATCGCGGTGCCGTTCCCACTCAGGAAGACGTCGAACAGCAGGATGTGGGTCCTGGGCTTGACCTCGAAGATCGTGATCGGGCTGGCGTCGCCGGACGTGGGCAGGCCGAGCGGCTCGGCGACGTACACCTGGAGCAGGAAACCGACGAAGAAGATCGGCGCCGCGTAGCTGATGATGCCGAAGAGCCGGATCACCACGTCGGAGACCGAGTCGCGGTAACGCCCGGCGACCAGCCCGAGCGGGATGCCGACGACCAGCGCGATCACGAACGCCGACAACGTCAGGCTCAGGGTCGCGCCGCCGTTGTCGCGGATCACCCGCAGCACCGGCTGGTTGTCACTGAAGGTGGTCCCGAAGTCGAGGTGCATCACCGAGGACAAATAGTCCCAGTACTGCGCGATCAGCGGCCGGTTGAAGCCGAGCGCCTGGCGACGCTGCTCGAGCGCCTGCGGGTTGAGCTTGCCTCCGAGCGCCGCGGAGACGGGGTCGCCCGGGGCGACCCGCAGGACGACGAAGACGAGCGTGAGGATGACCCAGATCATCGGGATCACCAACAGGATGCGCTGCAGGATGTACCGCGGCAGGGATCCTGATCCAGCACGGGCCATGACGAGTGCCTCCTGGCACGGATCGTGGGGGGAGACCTACCGGGTCTCCCCCCACGTCCGCGTGCTGTGGTTCCGTTAGGACTTGGTGACCAACCAGAACCGGAAGATGAACGACGGGTCGAGGGTGGACTCCACACCCGACATCCCCTTGCCGTACACCGCCGTGTTCTGGCCGACCCAGGACGGGATGAACGGGACGTCCTTGGCTGCGATGTCCTGCAGCTGCCCGAAGATCTGCTGTCGCTTGGCCTGGTCGCTGGTGCCCTGCTCCTTGGCGACCAGCTTGTTCGCCTGCCCGTTGTGGTACCCGTTGGCGAAGAAGCCACCGTCGACCATGAAGGGTGACAGGTAGTCGTCACCGTCCGGGTAGTCGGGGAACCAGCCCAGCAGCCACATGTCGTAGGCGCCTTGCTTGTAGATCGTCTGGTACTGCTCCCACTCGGTGCTCTTCAGGCTGACCTTGAACAGCCCACTGGCCTCGAGCTGGCGCTGAACCTCGTTGGCCTCGTCCTCGGCGTTGGGGCCGTAGTGCGTAGGCGTCCACCCGACGGTGATGTTCACCGGCGTCTTGATGCCCGCGGCCTGCAGGATCTGCTTGGCCTTGCCCGTGTTCGGCGAGCCGTACTGCGTCTTGAACGCCTGGTTCGCGCCGCCGTACCCGGGCGGGACGATCGAGTACAGCGGGTCGACGGTGCCGTCGTAGGCGTTCTTCGCGATCGCCTCACGGTCGAAGACCTGCGCCGCCGCCTGACGGACCGCCGCCTGCTTGCCGATGCCGTTGTTGAGGTTCCAGACCCAGTAGCGGATCTCCGAGCCCTTGCCCGTGGCCACCGTGACGTCGCTGTCCTTCTTCAGGTTGGCGATGTCGGTCGGTGCCAGGCTCCGCCAGGCCACGTCGACCTCGCCGTTCTTCGCGGCCAGCGCGAGCGCGGTCGTGTCGGAGTAGTACTTGACGAAGACCTGAGCCGTCTTGCCCGGGGTGGGGCCGCTGTAGTTCGGGTTCAGCGACAGCACGGCCTGGTCCTTGGCCTTGTACTGGTCCAGCTTGTACGGGCCCGACCCGACGATCTGGTCGTCGGCCAGCTTCTTGTCGGCCGGGAACTTGTCCTCGTCGACGATCGCGGCCGCACCCGGGTAGGTGAGGACGTACTGGAAGGTGGTGTCGGGGTGGTCGAGGTGGAAGACCACCGTCGTATCGTTCGGCGTCTCGATCGCGCCCTTGTTCAGGGTCACCGTGCCGTCCTTGGCGGTGTCGGTGATGCTGCCGAGCAGGTAGATCGCGGCGCCGTTCGCGTCCTGGATCTTGATCGCGCGCTCGAAGCTGTACTTCACGTCCGAGGAGGTCAGCGCGTCGCCGTTGGAGAACTTCTCGCCGGGGTTGAGCGTGCAGGTCAGGGTCTGGGGGTCGCCGTAGGTGCACGACTTGGCGGCGTCGCCCACGATCTTGGTCGAGTTCGGCGGCACCGTCACCAGGGTCTGGTACAGGTTGTACTCCAGGGTCGAGGACCCCAGGTCGTAGGAGCCGGCGGGGTCCAGCGCCGTCACCGAGTCGGTGGTTCCGAGGATCCACGGGGATCCTGTTCCGCCGCCGGTCGTCGAGCTGCCGCTGCTGTTGCTGCTGCCGCAGGCGGCCAGAGCCACGGCGAGTGCGCCGGCCCCTGCCACTGCCACGAGCTTGTGTCGGATCACGAGTCATCCCCTCGTTGTTCATCTAGGCAGCGCTCGGTCCCACTCCGACCGGGCGCGTTCGTGCCGAGAACATAGCCGGTGACCCGAGTCGGGTCCATCATCGCCCGCTCCCGAGGAGGTCCCGATCGCGCAACGATTGACGCAAGCCGCCGCAACCGCACTCAGCCCGGCAGCACCGAGGAGGCCGAGAGTCCGACCAGCGACTCGGTGAAGAGGCGACCTGGACCCGGCGACACCGGTGCGTGGAGGGGTGCGCAGAGCACGGTGCAGCCCGCAACGGAGGCCGACGTGGCGCCGGTGTCGGAGTCCTCGATGGCCAGGCACTCACCGGCCAGTACGTCGAGCTGCCGGGCGGCGGCCAGGTAGGGCTCCGGGTGCGGCTTCCCGCGATCGACCGTGTCGCCGGTGACCACCGCGGCGAAGGTGCCGTCCGGCAGCCACTCGAGGATCGGCTTCACGAACCGCGTCCACGACATCGTCACCAGCGCACAGGGCACACCCGCCTCGCGCAGCGACGTGAGGAGCTCCAGCGAGCCGTCCCGCCACGGCACGACGTGCTCCACCTGGTCGATCACGGAGTCGAGCATCTCCTCGACGATCTGCTCCGGGGACGGCTCGATCCCCATGTGCTCACGCATGTGGCGCGCGGCGTCGAGCAGGTCGAAGCCGATCAGCTCCAGTGACTGCTCGGGCGTCCAGGTACCGCCGTACCTCTCGGCGAGGGCCAGCTCGGCCACGGTCCAGTAGGGCTCGGAGTCGACCAGCGTGCCGTCCATGTCCCACAGCACCGCGGCGTACGAGTCGATACGGCGGCCGCCCGCTCTCGGGTCGGGGTTACTCACCCGGTCAGTCCTCGGGGTCGTAGCCGAGGTTGGGCGAGAGCCACCGCTCCGCCTCGGCCAGCGTCCAGCCCTTGCGCTCGGCGTAGTCGGCGACCTGGTCAGGAGCGAGCCGGCCCACCACGAAGTACTGCGACTCCGGGTGGCTGAAGTAGATGCCGGAGACGGACGCACCCGGCCACATGGCCATCGACTCGGTCAGCTCCATGCCGGTGTTGGTGGTGACGTCGAGGAGGTCCCAGAGCACCCGCTTCTCGGTGTGGTCGGGACTGGCCGGGTAGCCGGGCGCCGGCCGGATGCCGGCGTACTGCTCCTTGACCAGCTCACGGTTGTCGAGGTGCTCGTCGGGTGCGTAGCCCCAGAGCTCGCGCCGGACCCGCTCGTGCATCCGCTCCGCGAAGGCCTCGGCGAGCCGGTCGGCCAGCGACTCGAGCAGGATCCCCGAATAGTCGTCGATGTCCTTCTTGAACTCCTCGATCTTCTCGTGGCTGCCGATCCCCGTGGTCACCGCGAACATCCCGACGTAGTCCTTCAGGCCGGTGTCCTTGGGCGCGACGTAGTCGGCCAACGACCGGTTGGGTACGCCGGGCCGGTGCTCCCCCTGCTGCCGCAGCTGATGGAGCACGGCGTGCGGGTCGCCGCGCTCCTCGTCGAGGTACACCTCGATGTCGTCACCGACCGCGTTGGCCGGGAACAGCCCGACCACGCCGTTGGCGGTCAGCCACCCCTCGTCGATCAGCCGGTCCAGCATCTTCTGGGCGTCGTCGTAGAGCTTGCGCGCGGTCTCGCCGGACTCGGCGTCCTCCAGGATCTCGGGGAACGACCCCTTCATCTCCCAGGCGTTGAAGAACGGCTGCCAGTCGATGTAGCGGCGGAGGTCGGCGAGGTCGGCGTTGCGGAACACCCGCACGTGCTGGCTCGCTCCGGGGCGACCGGTCACCGATGAGACGCCCAGGTCCTGCTGGAGGAGCAGGCGGGGGCGCGGAGGTCGGTAGCCCTCCCACTCGATCGGAGTCCGGGCGGCCCGAGCAGCTGCCAGCGTGGACAGGGGCCGGTCGTTCTTGGCGGCATGTCGAGCACGCAACGAGTCGTAGTCGGCCTTGACGTCCGCCATCAGCTTGACCCGGTTGGTCTCGTGCAGGAGCGCGGCGGTGACCGGGACCGACCGGGACGCGTCCTTCACCCAGACCACCGGGCCGTCGTACTTCGGGTCGACCTTGACCGCGGTGTGCGCGCGCGACGTCGTCGCGCCGCCGATCAGCAACGGCAGGGTGAAGCCCTGGCGCTGCATCTCCGACGCGACGTTCACCATCTCGTCCAGGCTCGGCGTGATCAGGCCGGACAGGCCGATCGCGTCGGCGCCGACCTCGCGGGCCGTGTCGAGGATCTTCTGGGCGGGCACCATCACGCCGAGGTCGATCACCTCGTAGTTGTTGCACTGGAGGACGACCCCGACGATGTTCTTGCCGATGTCGTGGACGTCGCCCCTCACCGTCGCGGTGACGATCGTGCCGTTGGTGTCCTTCTGCGTGGCCAGGGCGGGGTCCTTGGCCTTCTCCTCCTCGATGTACGGGATGAGGTGGGCCACGGCCTTCTTCATGACGCGCGCGCTCTTCACGACCTGGGGCAGGAACATCTTGCCGGCGCCGAACAGGTCGCCCACGACGTTCATGCCGTCCATCAGCGGGCCCTCGATCACCTCGATCGGGCGGCCACCGGCGGTCGCGATCTCCTGGCGCAGGGCCTCGGTGTCGGCCACGACGTGGGCGTCGATGCCCTTCACCAGCGAGTGCGTGATGCGCTCACGCAGCGGGAGCTCGCGCCACTCCTCCGCGGCCTCGTCGACCTCGCCGGCGGCGACGTTGTAGCGCTCGGCGATCTCGAGCAGCCGCTCCGCCGCGTCCTCACGACGGTTGAGGACGACGTCCTCGATCCGCTCCCGGAGCTCGGGGTCGACCTGGTCGTAGACGACCAGGGCGCCGGCGTTGACGATGCCCATGGAGAGGCCGGCCTCGATCGCGTGGTACAGGAACACGGCGTGGATCGCCTCGCGCACCGGGTTGTTGCCGCGGAACGAGAAGCTGACGTTGGAGATGCCCCCGGAGACCAGTGCCCCGGGCAGGTTCTCCTTGATCCAGCGGGTCGCCTCGATGAAGTCGCGACCGTACGCCGCGTGCTCCTCGATGCCGGTCGCGATCGCGAACACGTTGGGGTCGAAGATGATGTCCTCGGCCGGGAACCCCACCTGCTCGGTGAGGATCCGGTAGGCCCGCTCGCAGACCGCCGTACGTCGTTCCAGGTTGTCGGCCTGGCCGTCCTCGTCGAAGGCCATCACCACCGCCGCCGCGCCGTACCGCCGGCACAGGCGGGCATGCTCGATGAAGGACTCCTCACCCTCCTTCATGGAGATGGAGTTGACGATCGCCTTCCCCTGCACGCACTTCAGGCCGGCCTCGATCACCTCCCACTTGGAGGAGTCGACCATCACGGGCACCCGTGAGATGTCGGGCTCGGAGGCGATCAGCTTGAGGAAGCGGTCCATCGCCGCCACCCCGTCGATCATGCCCTCGTCCATGTTGACGTCGATGACCTGCGCCCCGGCCTCGACCTGCTGCGCCGCGACCGCCAGGGCCGCGTCGTAGTCGCCGTCCTTGATCAGCTTCCGGAAGCGGGCCGAGCCGGTGATGTTGGTGCGCTCACCGACGTTGACGAAGAGGCTCTCCTCGGTGATCGTCACCGGCTCGAGCCCCGACAACCGCATGGCCGACGCGATCGTCGGGACGACCCGTGGCGTGACGCCCTTGGCGGCGTCCGCGATCGCGGCGATGTGCTCGGCCGTGGTGCCGCAGCAGCCGCCGACGATGTTGAGCAGGCCGCTCGTCGCGAACTCCCCCAGCACCTCCGCCATGTCGGCCGGGGTCTCGTCGTACTCTCCGAACGCGTTGGGCAGACCGGCGTTCGGGTGCGCGGACACGAAGCAGTCGGCCACTCGGGAGAGCTCGGCGACGTAGGGGCGCAGGTCCTTCGCCCCGAGGGCGCAGTTCAGCCCGACCGCCAGCGGGCGGACGTGGCGGATGGAGTTCCAGAAGGCCTCGGTCACCTGACCGGACAGGGTGCGGCCGCTGGCGTCGGTGATGGTGCCGGACACGATCACCGGCCACCGGCGCCCGTGCTCCTCGAAGAGGGTCTCGACGGCGACGATCGCGGCCTTGGCGTTGAGGGTGTCGAAGATGGTCTCGATCAGGAGAACGTCGGCGCCGCCGTCGACCAGCCCGCGCGCCTCCTCGAGGTACGCCGCCACCAGCTCGTCGAAGGTCACGTTGCGCGCGCCGGGGTCGTTGACGTCCGGCGAGATCGAGGCCGTCTTGGACGTCGGCCCGAGCGACCCGGCGACCCACCGTGGCCGGTCGGCGGTCGACGCGGCATCGGCGGCTTCCCGCGCCAGGGCCGCGGCCGCGACGTTCAACTCGTACGCCAGGTCGTCGAGCCCGTAGTCGGCCTGCGAGATCCGGGTGCCGTTGAAGGTGTTCGTGCAGATGATGTCCGCACCCGCGTCGAGGTAGGCGTGGTGGATCGAGCTGATCACGTCGGGGTTGCTCAGCGAGAGGAGGTCGTTGTCACCGGCGAGGTCCCCGTCGTACGACGCGAACCGCTCGCCGCGGTAGGCCGCCTCGTCGAGCCGGTGGCCCTGGATCATCGTCCCCATCGCCCCGTCGAGCACCAGGATCCGCTCGCCGAGCAACGCCGCCAGCTCGGTGGTCGCGTCGGGACGATGTCGCGTCCCCTCGGGGACCTGTGGCTCTGGCACGGCACTCCTCCGTCTCGTGGGCACCAGCCTAGGAACGCCGTCCCGAGTGGTGGACCCCGTTTCCGCATCGTGACATCGCCGAGAGCGGCCGGCCAACTCCTCGACCGGCGTTCCCCGGCCGGGGCTGGTCTGCGATGACTACTGTTGTCGAGTGATCGAGATCGAGGACCTGGACGACCTGGTCGAGCCGGTGGTGATCGCCGCGTTCGAGGGCTGGAACGACGCAGCCGACGCGGCGTCGTCGGTCGTCGACCACCTGATCAAGGTCTGGGACGCTCGCATCATCGGCGCGATCGATCCCGAGGAGTTCTACGACTTCCAGGTGAACCGTCCGGTCGTCGGAAGCGACGAGCTCGGACACCGCCGGCTCACCTGGCCCAGCACCCAGATCGCCGTCGCCTCTCCCCCGGATCTCGACCGCGACGTGATCCTGATCCGGGGCATCGAGCCGAACATGCGCTGGCGCCAGTTCTGCGCGGAGCTGCTGGCCGCGTGCGACGACCTCGGCGGCGAGCTGGTGATCACCCTGGGTGCCCTGCTGGCGGACACCCCGCACACCCGCCCGATCCCGGTGTCCGGCACCGCGACCGAGCCCGACCTGGTCGACCGCCTCAAGCTGGAGCAGTCCACGTACGAGGGGCCGACCGGGATCGTCGGTGTCTTCCAGGACGCGTGCATCCGACTCGACGTGCCCTGCGTGGCCTACTGGGCGGCGGTCCCGCACTACGTCGCGCAGCCGCCGTGTCCCAAGGCCACGCTCGCCCTGCTCGGCCAGCTGGAGGACCTGCTCGAGTGCAGCATCCCGCTCGGCGAGCTGCCCGAGGACGCCCGCGCCTGGGAGCGGGGCGTCGACGAGCTCGCCGAGGAGGACGAGGACGTCGCGGACTACGTCCGGGCGCTGGAGGAGACCCGCGACACGACGGACCTCCCCGAGGCCAGCGGCGAGGCGATCGCCCGGGAGTTCGAGCGCTACCTGAAGCGACGCACCGAGGACGGCTGACCCGAAGACTCGGCGTCAGAGGGCGAGACCCAGGGCGGCGTCGAGCAGCCCGGCGATCGCTGCTCCGGCGTCGGGCTCACTGGTGTCGGCCGGGCCCGACGTGCCGAGCGTGGAGTCCGCCCAGGCATCGACCAGGGCCACGGCCGCGGGCGCATCCAGGTCGGTGGCCAGGGCGACGAGGACCGCGTCGACGACCGGAGCGGCCGGTGCGCCGGCGCCGACGGCCAGGGCGCGACGCCAGCGGTCGAGGATGTCGGCGGACGTCCAGAGCTGGTCGTCGGTCCACTCCCAGTCGGAGCGGTAGTGGTGCCGCAGCAAGGTCAACCGGATGGCCATCGGGTCGACGTCGCTGTTGCGCAAGGCGGAGATGAAGACCAGGTTCCCCCTGGACTTCGACATCTTCTCGCCGTCGTAGCCGACCATGCCCGCGTGCACGTAGGCCTGGGCGTACGGCGTGCCGGTCAGCACCTGGGCCTCGGACGCACACATCTCGTGGTGGGGGAACACCAGGTCGGTGCCACCGCCCTGCACGTCGAACCGTTCGCCGAGGACGTCGAGCGCCATCGCCGTGCACTCGACGTGCCACCCGGGCCGTCCGCGACCGAGCACGCTGTCGAGCGCCGGCTCCCCCGGCCGCTCGGCCCGCCAGACCAGGCAGTCGAGCGGATCCTTCTTGCCCGGCCGGTCGGGATCGCCCCCGCGATCGGCGAACACCGCCAACATCTCGTCGCGGGTCCAGCCCGACTCGTCGCCGAAGGCCGGATCGGCCGCGACCGAGAAGTAGAGGTCGTCGTCGACCTGGTAGACCGCCCCGGCCTCCTGGAGCCGGCGGATCAGGTCGACGATCAGGTCGAGGGACTCCTCGGCGCCGGGGAAGTGGTCAGGTGGCACGATGCGCAGCGCCGCCATGTCCTGGCGCAGCAGCTCGGTCTCACGGGCGGCCAGCTCGCGCCAGTCGATGCCGACCTTGTCGGCCCGTTCGAACAGCGGGTCGTCGACATCGGTCACGTTCTGCACGTAGAGGACGTCGTGTCCGGCGTTGCGCCAGGCCCGGTTGAGGAGGTCGAAGCCGACGAACGTCGCGGCATGGCCCATGTGGGTCGCGTCGTAGGGTGTGATGCCGCAGACGTAGAGCCGGGCGGGGCCCTCGGGACGGGTCTCGACGAGGCCTCCGGTCGCGGTGTCGTGCACGCGGACCGGAGGTGCCGTCACGGAGAGGGCAGGCAGGTCCGGAGCAGGCCACGCGCGCATATCCGGAGACTACGGCAGCCGAGGAGCGCGTCGTCCGGGTGTCAGAAGGGTGGCCACGGGATGGCGCGCCAGCCCTGCCCGGGCTCGGGGAGGGTGCCGACCCGCAGCAGTCGTCTCACGCGACGCCGGGTGGCCTCGACCTCGTGGGGCGTGACCAGCCCGTGGAGCCGTTCGCCGAGCTCGCCCTCCAGCTGGTCGGAGAGACCCTCGAGGACGGCTCGGTCCTGATCGGTCAGCAGCTCGCCGGCCCACCCCCAGAGCACCGTGCGCAGCTTGTTATCGACGTGGAACGTCAGCCCGTGGTCGACGCCGTAGCGGTGACCACCGGTCATGGCCAGCACGTGCCCGCCCTTGCGGTCGGCGTTGTTGACCACGGCGTCGAAGACGGCCATCCGGCGCAGCTCGGGCGTGTCCTCGTGTACGAGCGAGACGACCTGGTCGCGGTCGTCGACTCCTTCGAAGACGTAGCGGAAGCCCTCCGGAACGTCGGTGCTGTGCACGAGCGTCACGGCCTCCTGGACCGGGTCGGGCTCCTGCCACACCTGCACCATCCCGATGCCGTGAGGTCCGTCGCGCCGGAAGGTGGGTGGCACGACGTCCCAGCCGAGAGCCTCGGACACGACGTACGCCGCCTCCTCGCGCTCGGCCAGCGTGCCTTCCGGGAAGTCCCACAGCGGCCGCTCCCCCGCCACCGGCTTGTACACGACGCGGCACCCGTCGATCTCTCCGACGAACGTCGCGTTCGAGGCCGGCATCACCCGCCCGTGCAGCGTCAGCTCGCCGGTGAGCAGGTCCTGCGCGATCACCGCCGCTCCCTCACGCCGGGTCGCGGCGCCGGAAGCCGTTCGCCCGGACGCACAGGTGCCCCTCGGGGTCGATCGGGTTGCCGCAGAACGGGCAGTCGGGCCGGCCCGCCTCGATCACCAGGCTGGCCCGCTTCACGAAGGCCCGGGCCGGCCCGGCCTCGAGCCGGACCAGGAAGACCTCCTCGGGCTCGGGCTCGTCCGGCTGATCCTCGTCCTGCTCGTCGTCCTGGGTGTCGGTCAGGGGGAAGACCTCGATCACGACACGCGCGATGCCGGGATCCCAGGAGAGGGTCATGGTGCCGGCGCGGAACTGCTCGTCGATCGGCTGCTCGAGCGGGCCGGCGTCGTCCAGGCCGACCGGGGCCACCGCCGGGATCAGGGTCTGGTTCCCGTCACTGGCCATCACCTCGTCCAGCAGTTCGTCGATGCGCTCGGCCAGGACAGCGACCTGCTGCTTCTCCAGCGCGACGCTGACCATCCGCGGGCCTGACCTGGCCTGCAGGAAGAAGGTGCGTCCGCCCGGCTCACCGACCGTGCCCGCCACGAAGCGCTCGGGCGGGTCGAACTCGTGGATCACGGGCATGGCTCCACCTTATGCAGCCTCCAGAAGGCGGGGCGGAGCGGCTCAGACCCGAGTCCCGGCACCCGCCCCTCCACCGACGGCCGCCCCCGGGTCGGCCTTCTTCCGACCACCCTTCGCCGGGGGCTTCGGCGCCAGCCACGACAGGTCGCCCTCGTGGGTGTTGGACGCGAGCACGTAGGGACGCGCCTCCGTGTAGCGGATCACCGAGATCGAGGCCGGGTCCACCTGGATCCGCTGGAAGAGATCGAGGTGCATGCCGAGCGCGTCGGCGAGCACGGACTTGATCACGTCGCCGTGGCTGACCGCGAGCCACACCGCATCTGCCCCGTGGGCCGCCGTGATCTCGGCGTCGCGACGGCGTACGGCGTCGACGGCGCGCGCCTGCATCTGCGGCAGCGACTCACCGCCCGGGAACGTCGCAGCTGACGGGTTCGTCTGCACGGTCTTCCACAGCGCCAGCCGCGCGAGCTCGCGCAGCTTGCGTCCCTGCCACTCGCCGTAGTCGCACTCGGTGAGCGCTCGGTCGCTGTGCACGCGCGACTTCGCCGCCTGGCGGACTGCGACCGCCTTGGCCGTCTCCTTGCACCGCTCCAGCGGGCTCGAGACGAGCTCGGCCAGGGGTACGACGGCCAGCCGGTCGCCGGCTCGGTCGGCCTGGGTATGCCCGAGGTCGTCGAGGTGCACGCCCGGAGTCCGCCCGGCGAGGGTGCCGGAGGCGTTCGCGGACGTGCGTCCGTGCCGGAGCAGGATCACGGTGGCCATGGGCCCGAGACTAGGGCGCGTGCCCGGACGGCGCCTGCGCGGCAGCCCTTCACGACGTACCGCCGGGTCTAGCGTGGTGTCGTGATCGTCGACAGCGCCGTCTACCGCCAGGGCAAGCGGATCGTCGACGACCTCCCTCCGAGCGAGCTGGGTCGGATCCGCAAGCTCGCCACCGAGCCCGGCGACTTCGTCTGGGTGGGCCTGCACGAGCCGAACGAGGAGGAGCTCGCGACGGTCGAGGAGGAGTTCGGCCTGCACCCGCTCGCCGTCGAGGACGCCTTCCTGGCCCACCAGCGACCGAAGCTCGAGCGCTACGAGCACACGCTCTTCCTCACCGTGAAGTCCCTCTGGTACGTCGATGCCAACGACGCCGTCGAGACCGGCGAGATCAACATGTTCGTCGGCCCGGACTTCGTGATCACCGTGCGACACGGCTCGGGATCCGAGCTGCACAGCGCCCGCCGAGACCTGGAGTCGAAGTCCGCGGTGCTCACCCACGGCCCCTCCGCCGTGGTGTACGCCGTGTGCGACCGGGTCGTGGACGGCTACCTGTCGGTGATGTCGTCCCTCGAGGAGGACGTCGACGAGGTCGAGACCTCGGTGTTCTCCTCCCAGCGCACCAACGACTCCGCCCGCATCTACACGCTCAAGCGGGAGATCGCCGAGGCCCGCCGCGCGGTCCTCCCCCTGCGTGAGCCGATGCGCCGGTTCGCCACCGGCGCCGTCCCCGGCATCGACGAGGCGTCCGCGCCGTTCTTCCGTGACGTCCTCGACCACCTCAACCGGGTCGCCGAGACCGTGGACGGCCTTGACCAGCTGCTGTCGTCGGCGTTCGACGCCCACCTCGCGCAGATCTCGGTCCAGCAGAACGAGGACATGCGCAAGATCTCCGCGGGTGCCGCGATCGTGGTGGTGCCGACCCTGATCGCCGGCGTCTACGGCATGAACTTCCAGCACATGCCGGAGCTGTCCTGGACCTACGGCTACGCGTACGCCGTCGCGGTGATGCTGGGCGCGTCCCTCGTCCT
>Ga0070665_100000523_pt1 | contig 54648 bp, 47 predicted proteins | sample KBSS13metaG_FD_65862 | JGI IMG/M metagenome (GOLD analysis project Ga0070665, IMG submission 65862) | Switchgrass rhizosphere microbial communities from Kellogg Biological Station, Michigan, USA - KBS S1-3 metaG | ecosystem: Host-associated > Plants > Roots > Rhizosphere > Soil ...
GCGCGTACTGGATGAAGCAGCTCATCACGTGCTTGCCCGGGGGCGCCATGTCGGGGTCGACCACGGACTGCAGAGCGCCGTCGATGTAGGGCCGCTGGGAGTACCAGCCGTACTTCGCGTCGTCGTACGCGCGCTCGAGGTACTCCATGGACGGGGCGATGTTGATGAAGCCGCCGTAGTGGTCGACCCGACCCTTCAGGGCCGGGTAGACGGGCAGGTCGTCCAGGGCGAAGTTCACCTTGGCGGACGTGCCCTGGAACCGGTAGCGGGCGATCGCGTCGTTGAAGTCGCTGGGCAGCTCGGCCGGGTCGACGATCTGGGTGAAGGTACGCCGGGGGTCGAGCGCGCTGACCACGATCGGGGCGCTGAACTCCGTACCGTCGTCCAGCGCGACACCGATCGCCCTGCCGTCCTTGGTGATCACGTGATCGACGTGCGAGTCGACCCGGATGGTGGCCCCGAACGCCTGCGCCGCACGCTGCATCACCTGGGTGAAGCCACCGTTGCCGCCCTTGTGGAAGCCCCAGACCCCGTGGTGGCCGTCCTGCTCCCCCATCATGTGGTAGAGCAGCACCAGTCCGGAGCCCTGGGACATCGGCCCGACCTTGGTGCCGATGATCCCCGACGACGCGATCGACGCCTTGATGATGTCGGACTCGAAGTAGTCGTCGAGCAGGTCGGCCGCGCTGCCGGTGAGGAACCGGACCAGGTCGTGCAGGGTCTTGCGGTCGGCGCCCCCCAGCTGCTTGAGCATCCACGCGACGTCGGCCGCGTCGGACGGGTCGTCGCTGAAGATGTCGGGCGGCGCCGCGTCGAACAGCGGCTTGGCGAGCTGGATGATCTTCTGGGTGTCGTGGCTCCAGCGGTGGTAGGCGTCGACGTCCCGCTTGCTGTGCCGGCCGATCTCCTGGTCGTTGAACTGCTCGTCCTCGGTGTAGAGCAGGTAGTCGCCGTTCTCCATCGGCGAGAACGACGTGGGCATCAGCAGCGGCAGGAAGCCGTGCTCGACGAGGTTGAGCTCCTGGATGATCTCGGGCCGGAGCAGGCTCAGGGCGTAGGAGAACGTCGTGAACGAGAAGCCCGGGTGGAGCTCCTCGGTGATCGCGGCACCGCCCACGAACGCGCGGCGCTCGAGGACCAGCACGCTGAGCCCGGACTTCGCGAGGTAGGAGGCGTTGATCAGGCCGTTGTGTCCTCCGCCGACGACGATCGCGTCGTAGGTGTTGCTGGGCATGAGTGTTCCTATCTCGTGGTCTCGACGGGCTCGACCGACGAGCGGTTCGAGATCGCGGCGAGCTCACGGGCGGTCGAGCTCGTCTTGCGTGGTGGGTTGTAGAGGGGCAGCCGGTCGGTCGTGGCGGGCACGGACAGGTACTCGTGGTCGACGGTGAGCTCGACGTGGACGGTCGACCCCTTCGCGGCGTACTCGGGAAGCACTCGGGCGATCGCGATGTGTCGCTGGAGCACCGGGCTGTACATCAGGCTGGTGGCGTAGCCGACGCTGCGCTCGCGGTTCGGGCCGTCGTACAGCATCGACTCCCACGACAGCGGGGTCTCGTCCTTGGGCACGATCAGACCGCGGTCGGTGTGGAGCCGGGCGTACTCCTGCCAGTCGATCCACAGGCCGACCGTCGCCCAGCGCGAGGTGCCGTCGCGCAGCTCCGCCTCGATCGCGCGGCGGCCGATGAACGGCCGGTCCTCGCCGAGCGAGGACCCGCCCTTGCCGAGCATCCAGCCGAAGCCGAGCTCCTTGGCCGTGAACCGCTCGGCGTCGGTGAAGGCGTAGCGGGCCGAGGAGAACTCGACGTTGATCAGCGACAGCCCGGCCTCGATGCGCAGCATCATCAGGGCGTCCTCGCCGAACGGCCGGAGGCCGTGGCCGTCGCCGGCCTGGATGATCTTGTCGAGCACGCCGAGCGCGTCATCGGACTCGACGGTCACCTCGAAGCCGAGGTCTCCGGTGTAGCCGGTGCGGGAGATCGTGACCGGGGCGTCGCCGATCTTGGCGGGGGTCAGGCCGAAGAACGCCAGGTCCTCGACCTCGGGCGCGAGCTTCGCGAGGATCTCGCGCGAGCGCGGACCCTGCACGGCGAGCATCCCGTAGTCGGCGCTGACGTCCTCGATCGCGACGCGGCGGCGGCCGATCAGACCCTCGAGATAGCCCAGGTTGGGGTCGGCCGCCGTCAGCAGCCAGTCGTCGTCGGAGTGCCGGAAGACCACGCCGTCCTCGAGCACGTAGCCGGCGTCGTCGCACCAGACGGTGTACATCGCCTGGCCGGGACGGCAACGTCGTACGTCGCGGGTCATGATGCCGGCCAGGAACGCTTCGGCGTCGGGACCGGTGATCCGGTACTTGTAGAGCGGCGAGGTGTCGAAGTACCCCGCGGAGTTCCGCACGGCGAAGTACTCGTGCTTGGCGGACATGTCGTAGCGCAACGACGAGAGATGGCCCGCCCAGTGGCCGTAGAGGCCCGTCTGGTTGAGCTCGTTGAGCCGCGCGTGGAAAGGCGTCGTCTTCATCATCATGGCGCCGCCAGCCTAGCCTGAACGACCATTCAGGTCGATGGGGGAGTGGGTTTCGAGACGGGCGCAGAGCGCCCTCCTCAACCAGAGACCGACGAGAGCGCCCCCCTCCTCAACCAGCGACCGACAGGAAGCGCCCCCTCCTCAACCAACGACCGACAGGGAGCGCCCCTCCTCAACCGGCGATCGACAGGTTGATCCAGGTGGAGCGCAGACCGAGGAGGAACCGGAAGTCGTCCACCGGCGGCGAGTCGGTGTCGGCGTAGCCGAACCGGACACTCCCCCGCGACCCGATCAGGGTCATCCGCAGGATGCGCCCGTTCCACTGACCGTGGCCGTCGCGCCGGTCGACCGAGATGCCGGTGAGGTTGCCCAGCGAGGGCCAGGCCTTCTCGATCTGCGCGTCCGACACGGTGGTGCGCCAGGTGTGGTTCGGGTTGCCCGACCAGCGGTCGTAGGGATCCTTCTTCGCGACCAGGTAGGGCTGGCTGCCCTTGGCCAGCCAGCCACCGTTGCTGGAGGAGAACTGGGTGAACGCCGGCTTGCCGCGGTAGGTGCGGATCTGACCGGCTGTCTTCGTGGTGGCCCGGTTGGTGGTGGCCGTCTCGGCCGAGACCCCGCCGTAGACCTGGCAGTCGGTGGTGTCGCAGAGCTGGTAGAGCGGGCTGAGCGGCTGACCCACCTCGAACGCGGCGTACGAGCGCGCAGCGATCGCCTGGGCGCGGAGCGCCGCCTGGTGCCAGGAGGGGAAGGCCTCACGCGGGACGACCGCGCGGACGTAGTCCTCCATCGAGACCCGGTTGACGGTGATCCGGTGGGCCTTGGAGCCGCCGCGGGTCGAGGTCCGTGACTGCAGGGTGCCGCGGTACGCCACCGTCCCGGCGGGCAGCACCAGCCGGATCGGACGGGTAGCGCGGAACTCGCCGTCGCCCTCGAGGGTGCGCCACAGGTGCCAGGAGTCGGTGCGGTAGGAGACCTGGGCCGGCTTCCCGCTCTTGGAGGAGAACCGCCAGCGGGTGGCCTGGCCGGCCCTGCCCGTGCGCGGCAGCGCCACCGTGCTGCCGTTGCCGAGGTCGTGGACCTTCAGACCGGGCTGGTTGACCACGGTCGTGTTCTGGTCGGTGTCGGCACTGATCAGCACGCGCACCTTCCCCTTGAACGTGCCGGCCCTGGTGTGGGGGTAGTAGAAGCGGACGATCTGGTTCGCGCTCAGCCCCTTCCGGGCCGCACCTTCCGCGCCGTACTGGCTCATCCCGTGGCCGTGGCCGTACCCGTGGCCGTCGATCGTGATCGTGGCGTGCCTCGGGACGTGCAGGACGGCGGCGGAAGCGGGGTCGGTCGCTGGACCGAGGACGAGACCGGAGGCCAGGGTGACGACGAGGACGCTGCTGGTGCGAATGGGGCGTGTGGGCATGGTGCGACCTAGGTGAACACGAACTCAGACGCGATGCAACCTGCGGGCGGCCTCGGCGACCGAGCCGCTGATCGAGGGGTAGACGGTGAACGCCTGGGCCAGCTGGTCGGCGGTCATCGACTGGGCGACCGCGATCGAGACCGGGTGGATCAGCTCGCTGGCGCGCGGGGCCACGACGACGCCGCCGACCACGATCCCGGTGCCGGGACGACAGAACAGCTTCACGAAGCCGTCACGGACGCCCTGCATCTTCGCGCGGGCGTTGCCGGCGAGCGGCAGCATCACCTGGTTGGCCTGGATCTCGCCCCGGTCGACGGCCTCCTGCGACCACCCGACCGTCGCGATCTCGGGGGCTGTGAAGACGTTGGAGGAGACGTTCTTGAGGTCGAGCGGGCTGACCGCGTCGCCGAGGAAGTGCCACATCGCGATCCGGCCCTGCATCGCGGCCACGCTGGCGAGCATCAGGACGCCGGTGCAGTCACCGGCCGCGTACACGCCTCGGGCACTGGTACGGGAGACCCGGTCGACCACGACGAACCCGCGGTCGTCGACGTCGACGCCTGCCGTCTCGAGTCCGAGGCCGTCGGTCTTCGGCACGGAACCCACGGCCAGGATGCAGTGGGAGCCCTGCACGGTGCGGCCGTCGGTCAGGGTGACGTGCACGGTGTCGCCGTCGCGGGTCACCGAGGCCATCCGGGAGCGTTCGAGGACGTGCATCCCGCGTCGGATGAGCACCTCCTCCAGGACAGCCGCGGCGTCGGCGTCCTCCCCCGGCAGCACGCGGTCGCGGCTCGAGACCAGGGTGACCTCGACGCCGAGTGCCAGGTAGGCGCTGGCGAACTCGGCACCCGTGACACCCGAGCCGACCACGATCAGGTGCTCGGGCAGGTCGGTGAGCTCGTAGACCTGCTCCCAGGTCAGGATCCGCTCTCCGTCGGGCTGCGCGTCTCGCGACGTACGCGGCGCGGCGCCGGTGGCCAGCAGGACGGCGTCGGCCCCGAGCCGCTCCTCCCCGTCCGCGGTCTCGACCACGACGGTGTCGGCTCCGTCGAGCCGACCGCGACCCCGGACGACCCGGACCCCCTCCTTCTCGAGGCGGCGCCCGATGTCGTCGCTCTGGTCACGGGCGAGCTGCAGGACTCGCGCGTTCACCCGCGCGAGGTCGACGGAGACGGTGGACGTGTGCGTGGTCTGGACCGGCTCGACCGACGTGAGGTTGACGCCGAGCTCACCCGCTTCCTCGACCTCGGTCATCAGCTCGGCGGTGGCGATCAGGGTCTTGCTGGGCACGCAGTCGGTCAGGACCGCCGACCCACCGACGCCGTCGGAGTCCACGAGCGACACCTCCGCGCCCAGCTGCGCGGCCACCAGCCCGGCCTCGTACCCACCCGGCCCGCCGCCGATGATGACGACGCGTGCAGGCGTGGCGGGCATGCGGTCATTGTGTCAGCCGGTCAGGGTGCCACGAGAACCAGTGCCAACCGGGTCCGGTGTGGAACCAGCGGCCCGCCACGGCCGTGCTCCACTGGTCCGGAGGCGCCAGCTCGAACACCGTGCGACCGTCCTCGTCGAGGCGTGCGCCGGTCGCGGTCGAGACGAAGACCACGAACCCGGACACGGTCGCGACCCAGGGCAGGCCGCCCCACGCGACGATCGGCACGCCGACGACCAGAGCGCGCGTCTTCGGTGGCATCGCCGGCTGAGTCGCCAGCGCCTCGGCCTGCTTCGTCCAGGGCCACTCACAGCGAAAGGGACGGCCGCGTCGCACCCGGGCCACATGGACACCGTGTGGGCACCCATCTGCCAGGGACGCGAGGTCCACCCTCGGTCGGAACGCGAGCTCACGTACCCGCTCGTCGTCGTAGCCGGTCGACCTCCCGATCCGGACACCCTGACCGGCGGCCCCCGTCAGCAGAAGCTGGCGCGCCTGCTCCCGGCCCAGGCCTTGAGCCTGGGCCAAGATCTCGGCCGCCGCCCGCTCGCTCATCACCCGCCCACGCTAGGCGGGCCCGTCCCCGGCGGCCGGAGCCGCCGGGTTGGCCTGTGGATGACGCCGCACGCCAGCCGCCACCAGGCACAACTGCGTGTCTGAGGCCATGTGGCCTCAAACACGCAGCAGGCGGGTCACGGTCCTAGGGTCGCGGTATGGCCTTCACCGAGATCGAGGCGATCGACGTCGAGCGCGACGGACGCTGGAGCCAGGTGCTCTTGATGGAGGCCTCTCTCCTTGAGGGGGCCCTTCCGGGCGAGGTGCCGTTCGTCGGGGTCGTGTCGGCGGACCTGGGCCCGGAGCTGCCCGCGATCCTGGCCGCACTGCGCCCGGCGCTCCAGGAGATCGTCTGCTTCGACTCGCTCACGGAGCCCGTCGTCACTGGCCACAGCCTGGCGATGCGCTCGCTGGAGGAGCTCGGGTTCGGCCAGGACTTCGTGTTCACGGTGCCGACGCTCGAGGGAGCCATCGACCATGCCCTCGAGACGCTTCTCGCGCCGGACCACGGCGGATGGGAGGGCCGCTGCGTGGTCGTGATCGGGCCCGCCCCCGTGCTGGAGCGAGCAGGGCGGCACCTCAGAGGTTGATCATGTGCCCGGCGATGCCGTGCACGGACTCCTTGATCGCCTCGGACAGCGTGGGGTGGGCGAAGACGTTACGGGCGACCTCGTCGGCGGTGAGGTCCCACTTCTGGGCCAGGGTCAGGACAGGCAGCAGCTCGGTGACGTCGGGGCCGATCAGGTGGGCGCCGAGGATCTCGTTGTACTCCGCGTCGGCCACGACCTTCACGAAGCCGACCGCCTCGCCGAGCCCCTGGGCCTTCCCGTTGGCCGAGAACGGGAACGTCGCGGTCTTCACGTCGTACCCCTTCTCCTTGGCCTGCTCCTCGCTGTAGCCGAACGAGCCGATCTGCGGCTGGCAGTACGTCGCGCGCGGGACGAAGTCGTAGGAGACCGGCATGGTCTCGGCCCCGCACAACGTCTCGGCGGCCACGATGCCCATCGCCTCGGCGACGTGGGCCAGCATCAGCTTCCCGGTGACGTCGCCGATCGCGTACACGTGCTCGACGTTCGTGCGGCAGTGGTCGTCGACGACGATCGCGCCGCGCTCGGTCGCGACCCCGAGCGCCTCCAGGCCGTAGCCCTCCAGCCGCGGGGCGAAGCCGATCGCCTGGAGCACCTTGCCGGCCTCGAGCGTCTCGGACTGGCCGTCCTTCGACACCGTGACCTTGACCTTCTCGCCCGACCCGGCCCCGGCGTCGGAGATCGACTCGACCTTCGTGCCGAGCAGGACCTTCACCCCGAGCTTCTTGTAGTGCTTGAGCAGCTCCTTGGAGACGTCGGCGTCCTCGGTCGGGACCATCCGGTCCAGGAACTCCACGATCGTCACGTCGACCCCGAAGTTGGCCATCACGTAGGCGAACTCCACCCCGATCGCACCCGAGCCGGCGATGATGATCGACCCGGGCAGCTCGGGGTCGAGGATCTGCTCCTCGTAGGTCACGACCCGCTCGCTGAGCGTCGTACCGGGGATCAGCCGCGTGGTCGCACCCGTGCCGATGATCAGGTCTTCGTAGGTGTACGTCGCGTTGCCGCCGTCGTTGAGGGCCACGTCGATCGCGCCGGGGCGGCCCGACTCGATCGGACGGAGCGTGCCCCAGCCGTCGATCTCGGTGATCTTGTTCTTCTTCATCAGGAAGTGGACGCCGCGCACGATCTGCGCGCTCACCTTCCGCGACCGCTCGTGGGTGGGGGCGAACGCCATCGTCGCCTCACCCTGGATGCCGAACACGTCCTTCTCGTGGGTGAGCACGTGCGCCAGCTCGGCGTTGCGCAGGAGTGCCTTCGAGGGGATGCAGCCGACGTTCAGGCACACCCCGCCCCAGTACTTCTTCTCGATCACCGCGACGCTCTTGCCGAGCTGGGCGGCGCGGATGGCGGCGACGTAACCGCCCGGGCCGGCACCGAGGACGATCACGTCGAAGTGTTGGTCGCTCACACCCTCCAGCGTAGTGATCCGGGCCAGCCCGGCGGTCCCGGGTCGGGGCTCCTCAGCCACTACTCTGTCGCCCGTGCCCCTGTACGCCGCCTACGCGTCGAACCTCGACCCGCAGCGGATGGGACAGAAGTGCCCCCACTCCCCCCTCCAGACCACCGGGTGGCTGACCGGCTGGCGGCTGACGTTCGGCGGGGAGGACCTCGGCTGGGACGGCGCCCTCTCCACGATCGTCGAGGACCCGATCGAGCAGGTCTTCGTCGCCGTGTTCGACGTGTCGCGCGAGGACGAGGCCAACCTCGACGGCTGGGAGTCGACCTCCACAGGGCTCTACCGCAAGGTCAAGGTCCGGGTCTCGACGATGAACGGCGAGCTGCTGGCGTGGACCTACGTGCTCGACGCGTTCGAGGGCGGCCTGCCCAGCGCGTCGTACCTCGGGGTGATCGCCGCTGCCGCGGAGGCCGCGGATGCGCCGAGCGACTACGTCAACGCGCTCCGCCTGCGCCCCTGCCGCTCGACCGGCCTCTGAGCACGTGCCGCCGAGCGGGGCTCAGTGCCCGTGGATCCGGACCGGCACAGAGACGTCGGTGACGCCGCCCGCGGCGTTGCGCACGTGCACGGTCAGCACCTGTGCGCCGTGGAGCGCGTGGTCCGCGTCGTCGCACACCAGCGAGTAGGGCCCGGGGCCGTCGTCCGACGTGCAGGTGACACTCCCGATCTCCGCCCACGCGGTGACCGGCGCCGACTGGGTCTGCTCGTCGGCCGTCGCGAGCACCGCCACCGTGAACGCGCGCGTGACCTTGCCGTCGGCGGACGGCGAGGTCACGGTCACGTCGGGGCCCACCACGGGTCCGTCGGGCACGGGATCGCTCGCGGCCACCGCCGACCACCCGTCCTGGTTCAGCGCCCGGACCGTGAACGTCGGGGGCGTCGCGCCGAGCTTCGAGAGCGGGAAACGGGCCGATGTGCGATAGCCGGCCGGGCTGCGCACGAACGTCGACAGGCCGCTCGGCTGGGCCGTCACCCGGTAGCCGAGCACGATCTGGCCGTTGTCCGCGGGTGCCGTCCAGTGCACCCGGTAGCCGTCGCTCACCTGGGCGACGCTCGCCACGACCGGCGCGTCGGGAGCCGCTGCCGACTGGCCGAAGCTGACCTGCACCCGAGCGTGCCGCCCCTTCGCCACCGTGGTGAACCGGATGTTCTCCGGCGTGGTCAGGCTGCTCCCGACCGGGAGAGCCGCGTTGGTGAGGTCGCCGTCGGGGTAGGCGATGCCAGTGGGGTTGCCCGGCGAGGCGTCGATCATCTCGACCGGACCGCGGCCGACCTGCCGACGGATCATCACGCCGGGGATGGTGCGACCGACCTGGGGGCTGTGCTCGGACTGGTACTCCACCCAGTACGTCGTGGTCCCTGCCCGGATCCGCAGCGCCTGGTTGCCGGTCCGCGCCCGCGCGACGTCGGCCAGCGGGTAGGTGCCGGACCGACGCACGGTCTGGATCCTCCCGGCCCAACCGAGCCGGGCCAGCGCCGGCACCGAGTAGAAGCCCGTCGAGTGGCCCATCGCGTCCCAGCTGTCGCCGTACTCCACCGGCAGGCACGCGCCGCCGAGCGCGACCCGGCGACCGTCCTGGCGGCAGACCACGCCGTACGCGTGCTCGAGGCCCATGTTGTGCCCGAGCTCGTGGACGAGGGTGGCCATCCCCGGAGCGCGGAACCGGATCCAGCTCACCCGGCCGGGCAGCTCCGCGGCCGAGGAGGCGGCGTTGCACTGCTCGGTGAAGATCATCAGCCGGTTGAAGCGGCCCGGGTGGTAGCCGGCCCGCCGAAGGGCGGCGTTCGCAGCCCTGACCGAGCGGCCCTGGGTGTTGCACATGACGTCGCCGGAGGCGGCGACGTGGACCCATCGGGTCAGGGTCGCGCGCACGTGCTGGTGCCCGCGCGAGACGTGGGCGAAGTAGTCGGAGGTCCGGCGCAGGTCGCGGTGCATCCGCGTGGTCGAGGGGTACGACGGCGGGCGCTTGCCCCAGTACAGCCGGGCCGCGAGCAGGCGCACGTGGGCGGGCTCGCTCAGCTTGCTCGAGTCACCCGAGCGGATGTCACCACGGTCGGAGGTGTGGTCGCCGGTGCGCACGACGCGGTCGGCGGCGACGTGCTGGACCGCGTGCTGTCCGTGGGGGGAGGGAAAGGGGCCCGCGGCAACTGCCGCGGCTGCGGGCACGCCGAAGAACGGCGCGAGCAGCGCAAGCGCGACGAATCGCGGACCCCCCACGGTCAACCCCCCAGTTGGACCAGTTCCCAGGCTGAGCCATCCAGCCCCTCAACGCAATCATCTCGACGGATGATCTTGTGGTCTTTTCACACTAGACGACCTGGGGTCACCAGCGTGACGGCACACGCTGCGGCCAGACCGGTTCGTCGTCGTCTCGACGCCTTCGTGGGTGCCCTAGGCTCTTGCGCCGTGACCCCTCAGGAGCAGGCCCAGGAGGCCGCCCGCACCCTGGCCGAGCTCACCGGTGTCGAACGCCACGACGTCGCTCTGGTGCTGGGCTCCGGCTGGCTGCCGGCCGCCGCCGCGCTGGACTCGACGCAGGAGGGTGGGCCGAGCGTCGAGATCGCCACGACCGACCTGCCGGGCTTCTCCGCGGCGGCCGTCGCCGGGCACTCCGGCACCATCCGCAGCCTCCAGCTCGGCGAGCGCCGGCTCCTGCTCTTCGGCAGCCGCACCCACTACTACGAGGGCAAGGGGGTCGCCGCGGTCGTCCACCCGATCCGGACCGCCGCCGCGGCCGGCTGCAGCACGATCGTGCTCACCAACGGATGTGGCGGGCTGAACCAGGCGTGGACGCCCGGCACCCCGGTCCTGATCAAGGACCACATCAACCTCACCGCCCGCTCCCCCATCGAGGGCGCCCACTTCGTCGACCTCACCGACCTCTACTCGTCCCGGCTGCGCGCGATGTGCCGCGAGGTCGACCCCACGCTCGACGAGGGCGTCTACGTGCAGTTCCCCGGCCCCCACTACGAGACGCCCGCCGAGATCGAGATGGTGCGCCGCATCGGCGGTGACCTGGTCGGCATGAGCACGACGCTCGAGGCGATCGCCGCCCGCGAGGCCGGGATGGAGGTGCTCGGGATCTCGCTGGTCACCAACCTGGCGGCCGGCATCTCCGGCGAGCCGCTCGACCACGCCGAGGTCCTCGAGACCGGTCGGGCCGCCGCGGCCCGGATGGGCGACCTGCTGACCCGGATCGTCCCGCGCATCTAGGTCAGTCGGTCGCGCAGTCCCTCCACGCACCCGCGCATCATCCGGCCGTGGTTCCACCGCAGCACCGGTCGCACCACCGGGGAGATCGCGGCGAGCCAGCCCCCGACGGTGACCTCCTGCTCGAAGTCCAGGCGGGTACGCCGGCCCAGGTCGGACAGGCGCCAGACCGCGGTCCCGTCCAGGTCGCCCCGGATGCGCACCTGGAGCAGGTCCGGCTCGCGGCGTACGGCGTGCAGCGCCAGGTCGAGCGTGTACGGCAGGGCCGAGCGGCACAGCACCCGCGCGTCGTTCTCACCCAGGGAGGCGACCGCGAGCACCTGGCGCCACCACTCCGGGTAGCGCTCGAGGTCGACCAGCACCTCCTGCACGCGCCCCATCGGCGCGTCGACCGTCCACCTGCCCGAGAACGCGTACCCGCGCCTCACCCTCGACCCAGTCGGCCGGTCACGTGTCGCCCCGCGCCTCGAGCGGTGGCAGGTCGAGGCGTGCCGCCATCCGGGCATACGCCCGCGCGGCGTGCTCGCGCACCGACTCCTCGGGGTCGTGCAGCAGGGCGAGGACGTCGTCGGCGTGCTCGGTGTCGCCCACGACGCCGAGGGTCCGGACGGCGTTCGCCCGCACCCGGGGACGGTCGTGACGGGTCAGCAACGCCGCCCCCGGCCCGGAGCCGGCGACGTCGTGCTTCGTGCACACCTTGAGACACATCTCGGCGGGACGGTAGTGGTCGTCGGCCAACCCCGCCACCACCGGTCTCGTGGCGGAGTCGTCCCAGCAGTGGAGCAGCCCCCGCGCACCCCAGGTCCGGACCCAGTAGTCCTTCCACACCGACCTGTCGCGGACGGGGTCGTCGTCGGCCCACCCGTGCCCGGTCAGGTAGCGCAGCTCGGGCAGGTACGCCGTGCGGTCGGCGCCGCCGAGCAGGTCGACGCAGACCTCCACGAACCGGGCGCGACCGACCAGGGAGTCCAGCTCCTGGATGCGGACAGCGACCGGTCGATCGCCGCCGGTGGGCCGAGGGAGGGTGCTCATACCCACTAGCCTGCCAGCGTGAGCGCCCCGAACGACGACCTCCTCGCACGTGCCCGGGCCTGGGCGGCCGACGATCCCGACCCGACCACCCGGGCCGAGCTGGAGGCGCTGCTCGACCGCGACGACGACGCGGCCCGGACCGAGCTCGCGGACCGCTTCGACGGGAACCTGGAGTTCGGGACGGCCGGGTTGCGCGGCGAGCTCGGCGCCGGCTCCAACCGGATGAACCGGGTCGTGGTCTCCCGCGCCGCGGCTGGCCTCGCGGCGTACCTGAACGAGCAGCGGCTGACGGACCACGCCGGGGGCCGCGACGCCGCGGTCGTGATCGGGTACGACGCCCGCCACAACTCCGACGTGTTCGCGCGGGACACGGCCGAGGTGATGACCGGAGCCGGTCTGCGGGCCCTCGTGCTGCCGCGCCCGCTGCCGACGCCGGTGCTGGCGTTCGCGATCCGTGAGCTCGGCTGCGTCGCCGGGGTGATGGTGACGGCCAGCCACAACCCGCCCCGCGACAACGGCTACAAGGTCTACCTCGGCGACGGCAGCCAGATCGTGCCTCCGGCCGATGCCGAGATCGCCACCCGGATCGACGCGGTCGGCCCGGTCGGCGACATCCCGCGCACCGACGGCTGGACGGTGCTCGGGGACAGCGTCGTCGACTCCTACCTCGACACCGTGGCCGGCCTGGCCGGCGACGGGCCACGCGACCTCAGGCTCGTCTACACCCCCCTTCACGGCGTGGGCGGGACCTCGGCGGTCCAGGTGCTCGAGACGGCAGGTTTCGACGCGCCTTTCGTCGTGTCGCAGCAGGAGCAGCCCGACCCGGACTTTCCGACGGTCGCCTTCCCCAACCCGGAGGAACCGGGTGCGATGGACCTGGCACTCGCGCTCGCCGCCGAGAGACGGGTCGACCTCGTGGTCGCCAACGATCCGGACGCCGACCGCTGCGCGGCCGCCGTGCCGGACGCCCACGGGTGGCGGATGCTCCGCGGCGACGAGGTCGGGGCGCTGCTGGCGCACCACCTGCTCACGACCGGGCACGCCGGCACGTACGCCTGCTCGATCGTCTCCTCGAGCCTGCTGGGGAAGATGGCGGCCGCGGCCGGTCAGCCGTTCGCCGAGACGTTGACCGGGTTCAAGTGGATCAGCAAGGTCGACGGTCTGGCCTTCGGCTACGAGGAGGCGCTGGGGTACTGCGTCGACCCCGAGCACGTGAAGGACAAGGACGGTGTCTCGGCACTGTTGCTGTTGTGCGAGCTCGCCGCGGCCGAGAAGGCACAGGGCCGGTCGCTGGTCGACGTGCTCGACGACCTGGCTCTGGTCCACGGGCTGCACGCGACCGACCAGCTGTCGGTGCGGGTCACCGACCTGAGCGAGATCGGCGTCGCCATGGCCCGGCTGCGGGCCACTCCCCCGGTCCGGCTCGGCGGGCTGCCGGTCGAGTCCGTCGACGACCTCGCGCAGGGGGACGGCGGCCTGCCGCCGACCGACGGCCTGCGCTACCGCCTCGGCAGCGGCGCCCGGGTGATCGTGCGCCCGAGCGGCACCGAGCCGAAGCTGAAGTGCTACCTCGAGGTGGTCATCCAGGTCGATGCCGACGCGGGCGTCGACGCCGCGAGGATCTCCGCGGCCGCCCGGCTGGACGCGCTCCGCGACGACATCAAGACCGTCGCGTTCGGTGGTTGAGGAGGTCGCCCTGCGACGACACCAGGACCCCCGCGTTCGGTGGTTGAGGAGGTCGCCCTGCGACGACACCAGGACCCCCGCGTTCGGTGGTTGAGGAGGTCGCTCTGCGACCGTCTCGAAACCTCCGAACCTGACCGTCTCACCCCAGGGCGAGGGCGACCGCGAAGGCCACGGCCAGGACGCACAGGGCGCCGACCTCGAGCCACGCGACCCGGCGTACGGCCTCGGAGCCGAGCTCGTACTCCTCCTCCGACCGCTCCTCGATGCCGCGGCGGGCGCGATCGTTCGCCGCGAGCTGCCCGATCCGTTGCTCGACGAAGTCGGGGTAGGCCAGCTCGTGCTGGTCGACGTGGGTCTGCAGGTTGCCGCCGCCGAGAGCCTCCTCGGAGATCCCCGGCGACATGAACTGCTGACCACCCCACCGGAGCTCGTTCCGCACCGTCTTGCGCAGGGGCCGGCTGATCGCGGGGCAGATGTACTTCCGGCCGCCCGCGCGGACCAGGAGGTAGCGCCGGACGATGACGGTGTCGATGGAGGCGATCGGGATCGTGACGTTCTCGAACAGCGTGCGCAGGCGGAGCTCGGTGGGCGAGGCGGACACGCTCGGCCGGAGCATCGCCAGCCACACCAGGACGGCGCCGAAGGCGCACCCGAGAACACCCGCGATCGCGACGTGGGTTGCCTCGTAGAGGACCAGCACCACGGCGACGAACACGCACAGGAGCAGCCCGAGGGCGCCCATCGCCCGGCCGTTGGTCGGGCGGAACCGCTGTATCTCCTCGGCCCCCTGCTCGGCCATGTCACCTCCTGGTGATCCCGCGGGCGTCGCTCGAATACCGGCGTCGGACTCCCAACTCTATGCTGGGGCGGTGACGAGCACAGCACCCCCGACCGCCCCACCAGGTCACGATTGGGCCGACGTCACGGCGTCGGAGTCGTCGCTGCGCCGTTTCCTGCACGGGCTCCCGGGCGTCGACCAGGTCGGCGCCGAGCAACGCGCCGCGAGCCTCGGCACCCGTTCGATCAAGACCACGGCCAAGGCGTTCGCGATCGACCTGGCCATCTCGATGGTCGACCTGACCACGCTCGAGGGCCAGGACACCCCCGGCAAGGTCCGCGCGCTCTCGGCCAAGGCCGTCCACCCCGACCCCGCCGACCCGACCTGCCCGTCGGCGGCGGCGGTCTGCGTCTACCCCGACATGGTCGCCACCGCCAAGCAGGCGCTCGGCTCGAGTGGAGTGCACGTCGCGTCGGTCGCCACGGCGTTCCCGAGCGGCCGGGCCGCGATGGACGTCAAGCTCGCCGACACCCGCGACGCGGTCGCGGCGGGCGCCGACGAGGTCGACATGGTGATCGACCGCGGTGCGTTCCTGGCCGGCCACTACCAGCAGGTCTTCGAGGAGATCGTGGCGGTGCGAGCGGCCTGCGGCGATGCACACCTCAAGGTGATCTTCGAGACCGGCGAGCTGCAGACCTACGACAACGTACGGCGGGTGAGCTGGCTGGCGATGATGGCCGGCGCCCACTTCATCAAGACCTCCACCGGCAAGATCCAGCCCGCCGCGACGTTGCCGGTCACGCTGGTGATGCTCGAGGCGGTCCGCGACTTCCGCGAGCAGACCGGCCGGATGATCGGGGTGAAGCCGGCCGGCGGCATCCGCACCAGCAAGGACGCGATCAAGTACCTCGTCATGGTCAACGAGGTCGCGGGCCCCGACTGGCTCGACCCCGACTGGTTCCGCTTCGGGGCCTCCACCCTGCTCAACGACCTGCTCATGCAGCGCACCAAGCTCGCCACCGGCCGCTACTCCGGCCCCGACTACTTCACCCTGGACTGATCATGGTTTCGACAGGCTCAACCAGCGGAGCGAACGTGTTCGAGTACGCACCGGCTCCCGAGTCCCGCTCGATCGTGGACATCAAGCCGTCCTACGGCCTGTTCGTGAACGGCGAGTTCGTCGACGGCCACGGCCGGAGCTTCAAGACGATCAGCCCGTCGACCGAGGAGGTGCTCGCCGACGTCGCCGAGGCCGACGTGGGCGACGTCGACCTCGCGGTCAAGGCGGCGCGGCGTGCCCACAGCCGGGTCTGGGGGCGGATGCCGGGCAAGGAGCGTGCCAAGTACCTCTTCCGGATCGCCCGGATCATCCAGGAGCGCGGTCGTGAGCTCGCCGTGCTGGAGTCGATCGACAACGGCAAGCCGATCAAGGAGACCCGCGACGTCGACGTCCCGATCGCTGCGGCGCACTTCTTCTACTACGCCGGCTGGGCCGACAAGCTCGAGTACTCCGGCCACGGAACGGAGTCGCTCGGCGTCGCCGGCCAGGTCATCCCCTGGAACTTCCCGCTGCTGATGCTGTCGTGGAAGATCGCGCCCGCGCTGGCGTGCGGCAACACGGTCGTGCTGAAGCCGGCCGAGACCACGCCGTTGACGGCTCTGCTGTTCGCGGAGATCTGCCAGCAGGCGGACCTGCCGCCCGGCGTCGTCAACATCATTACCGGAGCGGGCGACACCGGCCGGGCGCTCGTCTCCCACCCCGACGTCGACAAGGTCGCCTTCACCGGGTCGACCGAGGTCGGCCGGGCGATCGCGAAGTCCGTCGCCGGCACCGACAAGCGGGTCACCCTCGAGCTCGGCGGCAAGGCCGCCAACATCGTCTTCGACGACGCGCCGCTCGACCAGGCGGTCGAGGGCATCGTCAACGGGATCTTCTTCAACCAGGGTCACGTCTGCTGCGCGGGCTCCCGCCTGTTGGTCCAGGAGAGTGTCGCCGACGAGGTGCTGGCCCGGCTCAAGCGGAGGATGGCCACCCTGCGCGTCGGGGACCCGCTCGACAAGAACACCGACGTCGGCGCGATCAACTCCGCCGAGCAGCTGGCCAAGATCCGCGAGCTGTCCGCGATCGGCGAGCAGGAGGGCGCCGAGCGCTGGTCGGCCCCGTGCGAGCTGCCCGACCACGGTTTCTGGTTCGCGCCGACCATCTTCACCGGCGTCACCCAGGCCCACCGGATCGCCCGTGAGGAGATCTTCGGCCCGGTGCTGTCGGTGCTGACGTTCCGCACGCCGGCGGAGGCGATCGAGAAGGCCAACAACACGCCGTACGGCCTGTCGGCCGGCGTGTGGACCGACAAGGGCTCCCGGATCCTGAAGATGGCGAACGCGCTGCGAGCCGGGGTCGTGTGGGCCAACACGTTCAACAAGTTCGACCCGACCAGCCCGTTCGGCGGCTACAAGGAGTCGGGCTACGGTCGCGAGGGCGGCCGCCACGGACTCGAGGGGTACTTGAAGTGACACGCGTCGACGTCCGCAAGACCTACAAGCTGTTCATCGGCGGGGAGTTCCCGCGCTCGGAGTCGGGCCACTCCTACGAGGTCACCGACGCCCGCGGCCGGTTCGTCGCCAACGCGGCGCTGGCCTCCCGCAAGGACGCCCGCGACGCCGTGTCCGCGGCCCGCAAGGCGTTCCCGGGCTGGTCCGGCCGGACGGCGTACAACCGCGGCCAGGTGGTCTACCGGATCGCCGAGGTGATGGAGGACCGCCGACCTCAGTTCGTCGAGGCGCTGCGCCAGGGCGAGGGCCGCAGCGCCGCGGCCGCCGGCAAGGAGCTCGACGCCTCGATCGACCGTCTGGTCTGGTACGCCGGCTGGGCCGACAAGCTCACCCAGGTCGTCGGCAACGCCAACCCGGTCGCCGGACCGTTCTTCAACCTGTCGACGCCCGAGCCGACGGGCGTGGTGGCCGTCCTGGCCCCCCAGGAGTCGAGCCTGCTCGGCCTGGTCAGCGTGCTCGCGCCCGTCATCGTCTCCGGCAACACGGTCATCGTGACCGCGTCCGCCGACCGACCGCTGCCGGCGGTGACCTTCGCCGAGGTGCTGGCCACCTCCGACGTTCCGGGCGGTGTGGTGAACATCCTGACCGGCTCGCTCGACCGCACGGCCGCGACGCTGGCCTCCCACATGGACGTCAACGCGATCGACCTGACCGGTCTCGCCGGCGACCCCGACCAGGCCACGGCCCTCGAGGTCGAGGCCGCGGCCAACCTCAAGCGCGTGCGCCGCGCTCCCGTCGCCGAGCCGGACTGGGGCGACGACCCGGGCCTCGACCGGATGACCGCCGTGCTCGAGACCAAGACCGTCTGGCACCCGATCGGCGTGTAGGGCGACCGGTGCCGGTCAGCGACTGACCATCACCGGCTTGTAGGAGACGGTCAGGGTCGAGCGCGGCTTGACGGTCGACGTGGCTCCCAGGACCCCCTGCAGGTGGTGGACGCCCTTCGGCAACCGGACGGTGGCGCCGTGGAACGGGTTCCAGTAGATGTAGCGACGGCCGGTGGCGTCGCGGACGACGCAGGTGTGGGTGCCGTGCCGGTCGGCGCGGCACGGACGGCCGTGTCGCGGCCCCAGCAGGGTGCCGTGCATCCAGCGCTGCGCACGGAGGTAGGCGCCACCCGCTCCGGTCAGGCGCTCAGGGTCGTCGAGCGGGGTCAGCAACGTGTTGGCGATCTGGCCCCCGCCGGGCTGGCGGCGCATGTCGAAGCGGTACCAGAACACCCGCTTGACGCCGGCCGCGGCGTTGAGCAGGTAGGTGCGGACGACGTTGGCTGCCTGGCGCGACTCCGAGATACGGCGCGCCGGCGTCCCGCCCAGGGACCCGCTCTGCAGCCCGTAGTTGACCTCGGTGTTCCAGATCGGCTTGGACCGTGGGACTCCGTCGCCGCGCAGCCGGTGCCGGACGGCGTTCAGCTGCCGGATCGAGTCCTCGGGCACGCCGGCACGCCGGCCGTAGCTGGCCAGGGGGTACATGCTCAGCGCGACCGCGTCGAGGTACCGCCAGACCGGGACGCCACCCACGCGCTGGTGGTAGTACCGCGAGAGGCCGACGAGCTGGTACTTGAGCCTGGTCACCATCGCCGGTGCGACCACCTTGGCCTGCGGGTCGACATGGTCGCGCACCTGGTCCATCGCACGGGTCAGCCGCGCCAGCTGGGGCAGCGTGCCGGTCCAGTAGGTGGCGATGTTCGCCTCGTTCCAGACCTGGTACGCCGCGATCCCGCGCCGGCCGTCGAAGTTCCGGTAGCGCTTCATCAGGGCTCGGACGAACGCCTTGTAGCGATCGATGTTCCGGGGCGGATCGGTCGGCCGGGCGGCGTAGAAGTGCGGGGTGAAGGCCACCACCATCGTGACCTCGACACGGGCCGCCTGGGCCTGCGCGACGAGCTGGTCCATGCGGGTCCAGTTGTAGTGCCCACGGGAGGTCTCGACCTGCTGCCACTGGACGCCGACGTCCCAGAGCCGGACCGCGCCCTCGTGGATCTGGTGGAACGAGCTGCTGCTGCCGGTGCTGTCGTGCATCCCGAACAGGCTGTGCCGGACACGTACGTTCGTGGCGGACGCGGGCAGGCACGCGGACGCCACGATTCCGGCGGCGAGCGAGGCGACCAGTGCCACCACGACAGGTGTGCGTCGCGCGCCCCACCGATTCGACAGTCGGAACATGGCCCCCCTCGGACGAGGCCGCATCCTAACAAGCAGGTGCGGCCGCCGAGCGGTCACTTCCGCGACTTCACCAGGATCGGCATGTAGGTGACCCTGAGCTTCGAGCCGCCCCTGGCCCGGGTGGTCGCGCCGTACTGGTCGACCTTCCTCGACGCCGATCGCGCGAGCTGCACCCTGGCGGCGTGGAAGGGGTTCCAGTACACGCGGCCGACGCCGTGGGCGTACCTGATCAGGCAGGTGTAGGTGCCGTGGCGGTCGGCGATGCAGGGCCGCTGGGTGGCGGTGCCGACGAGCGTGCCCTTCAGCCATCCCTGGACCCGGGTGAACGCCAGGCCGGCCGGGGTCAGGGTGCCGACGGTCCGCTCGGCAGGAACGGTCAGCAACGTGTTGCCCAGCGTCCCGCCCGTGCTGAGCAGGCCCATGTCGTAGGCGTACCAGTTGACCCGGGCGACACCCTGCGCGGCGTTCAGCAGGTAGGTCCGCATCACGTTGGCGACCTGGCGGGCGTCGGAGATCGGCACGACCGTGGCGGCGCGGCCCATGCCGTAGTTGATCTCGGTGTTCCAGACCGGGATCGAGGCGGGGACCTTGACCTTGGCGAGCATGGCACGCACGGAGTTGAGCAGGCCGATCGAGTCCTCGGGGACGGACGGGCGCAGACCGGTCTTGGTGGCGACGCGGTCCGTCGGGTAGAGGTTCAGCGAGATCGCGTCGACGTACTTCCAGACCGGCTGCCCGGTCGCCGGGACCTTGGTCGCGTAGAAGGCCGCGATCGCCTTCCGCTCGAACTTGAGCCGGGTGACCATGGCCGGGGCGATGATCTTCACGCCCGGGTCGACCTGGTTGCGCACGTCGTACGCCGCCTTGGTCAGCTCGGCGAGCTGGGTGCTGGTCCCGGTCCAGAAGGTGGAGATGTTGGCCTCGTTCCACACCTGGTACGCCGCGATGCCGCGATAGGTCCAGTTCGCAGCGGAGTAGTGCTCCATGACCGTGCGCAGGTAGTCCTGGTACAGGCTCAGGTCGGGCGCGTCGCTGGGCTTCGCGGCGGCGAACGAGGGCGAGAGACCCAGGACCAGGGTGACCGAGGTGTTGTCGGCGTGGGCCGCGCTGACGATCTGGTCGAGCCGCGTCCAGTTGTAGTGCCCACCGGCGTTCGCGATCTGTCCCCACTGGGTGCCGGTGTCCCAGAGGCGGATGGAGCCGGTGCCCGGACGCGACAGGGAGTTCAGGGCGGCGTCGTGCACGCCGAAGAAGCGGGGGTCGACCTTCACCTTGTAGACCTTGACCCGGTGGTGCGCACGCTCGACCGGCAGTCCGGCCGAGGCGGTCGGGGCGGCCATGGCGGTGAGGGCGCCGGCCAGGACCAGGGTGACGACGCGAGACAGGGACACGCGCATCGAGTGGTTCCCCCTACGTTCTGTGGTGCGGCCCCCTGGCCGCGACATCCAGTCTCAGTTCTTTTACCCGGCGCCGAGAGCCGATTGGGCAAACCGGTCCGAACGGCGACGGGGCCTGGTTCGAACGGGTCAGCCGCTCCGACACAATGACCCGGTGCCTCCGGACCCCGCTGATCCGACCCCGGCCCGAGTCGTCGTCCTGGCCGGACCGTCGGGCGTCGGGAAGTCGCGACTGTCGGCCCAGACCGGTCTCCCGGTGCTCCGTCTCGACGACTTCTACCGTAGCGGGGACGACCCCGCTCTCCCGCGCATCGAGCACGGCGCGAACGCCGGCCTCGTCGACTGGGACGACCCGGGCTCGTGGCACCACGACGAGGCCGTGCGCGCGATCTGCGAGCTGGCCGGTACTGGCCGGACGCGGGCGCCGATCTACGACATCGCCCGCAACGGACCCTCCGGCTCCCGCGACGTCGAGCTCGGCGGCGCCCGCCTGTTCGTGGCGGAGGGGATCTTCGCGCACGAGGTGGTGACCGCGTGCCGGGACGCCGGCGTCCTCGCCGCGGCCTTGTGCCTGAGCCAGCACCCGCTGGTGACGTTCTGGCGACGGCTCACCCGCGACCTGCGTGAGCACCGCAAGCCGCCACTGGTCCTGGTCCGCCGTGGGTGGGCGCTGATGCGGGATCAGCGGCGGGTGATCGCCGACGCCCAGGCGCTCGGGTGTGAGGTGATGTCGGTGGCCGAGGCGCAGAAGCGGATCAGGACGCTCGCGGACGCCCCGTGACCCACTCGCATCTCAGCCGGCGCCGAGCGCGGCGTACCCGGGCTTGACGATCTGCTCGATGATCTTCAGCCGCTCGTCGAAGGGCAGGAACGCGGACTTCATCGCGTTGATCGTGAACCACCGCAGTCGGGCCAGGTCGTAGCCGAAGGCGTCGACCAGGGCCGCCATCTCGTCGGTCATGGAGGTCTGGCTCATCAGCCGGTTGTCGGTGTTGACCGTGACCCGGAACTGGAGGTCGGTGAGCAACCCGATCGGGTGCTCGGCGATGGAGGCGGCCGCACCGGTCTGGACGTTCGACGCCGGTGCGAGCTCGAGGGGGATGCGCTTGTCGCGGACGTACGCCGCCAGCCGCCCGAGGCGGGGCTCGCCGTGCTCGTCGACGGTGATGTCGTCGACGATGCGGACCCCGTGCCCGAGGCGGTCGGCGCCGCACCACTGGATCGCCTCCCAGATCGACGGGAGACCGAACGCCTCGCCGGCGTGGATCGTGAAGTGGAAGTTCTGACGCTGGAGGTACTCGAACGCGTCGAGGTGCCGGGTCGGCGGGAAGCCGGCCTCGGCACCGGCGATGTCGAAGCCCACGACGCCGGCGTCGCGCCAGGCCACCGAGAGCTCGGCGATCTCCCGGGAGCGGGCCTGGTGCCGCATCGCGGTGAGGAGCTGGCGTACGACGATCCGTCCCTCGGCGTCGACCATCCCGGCCTCGAACCCGGACCGCACGGCCCCGACCACCTGGTCGAGGGTGAGGTCGCGACCGACGTGCTGCTCGGGGGCGTAGCGGACCTCGGCGTACACGACGCCGTCTGCGGCCAGGTCGGCCACGCACTCGCGGGCCACCCGTTCGATGGCCTCCTCGGTCTGCATCACGCCGACGGTGTGCTCGAAGGTCTCCAGGTAGCGCACCAGGGAGCCCGAGTCGGCGGCCTCCGCGAACCATCGCCCCAGCGACTCCGCGTCTCCGGCCGGGAGCGCGTGTCCGACAGCGTCGGCCAGCTCCAGCACCGTCTGCGGCCTGAGCCCGCCGTCGAGGTGGTCGTGGAGCAGCACCTTCGGCGCCCGCTGGATCTGGTCACGGGTAGGTTCGGACATGACCCAGATCCTGGCAGACCCACCGTGCCGTCGGTCGAGCCTGTCGAGACCACGACCCACGCGAAGCCCTGGAGAACCCATGCGCGTCCTCGACGACCTCGACGAGCTCGCCGAGATGGCCGGCGAGGAGCTCGGCACCAGCGACTGGCTGGAGATCGACCAGGACCGGGTGAACCGCTTCGCCGACGCCACCGGCGACCACCAGTGGATCCATGTCGACGTCGAGCGCGCGGCGGCCGGACCGTTCGGGGGGACCATCGCGCACGGCTACCTGACGCTGTCGCTGGTCCCGTTCCTCGGGGCCCAGGTGTTCTCGCTGGAGACGCCGGGCGCCAAGCTCAACTACGGCGTGAACAAGGTGCGTTTCCCGAGCCCCGTCCGGGTCGGTTCGCGGATCCGCAGCCGGGTGGTGATGGGCGAGGTCACCGACCTCCCGGCGGGCCAGCAGCTCACCCTGCGGCACACCATCGAGATCGAGGACCACGACAAGCCCGCCTGCGTCGCCGAGACGGTCGTGCTCCTGCTCCCCTGACCGTGCGTCCGGTGGTTGAGGAGGTCGCTCTGCGACCGTCCGACCTCGGTGGTTGAGGAGGTCGCTCTGCGACCGTCTGACCTCGGTGGTGGAGGAGGTCGCTCTGCGACCGTCCGACCTCGGTGGTGGAGGAGGTCGCTCTGCGACCGCCCAACCTCGGTGGTTGAGGAGGTCGCTCTGCGACCGTCTCGAAACCCCTACCCCACCCGCTCGATCACGAGCGGGACCTGGGTGTACGCCGACGCCTCACCCACGTCGTAGCCTCCCTCGAGCACCTCGAGGGCCCGGGCGAACCGCTCTGGCTCGTCGGTGCGCAGCGTGAACAACGGGTCACCCTCGGTGACCGCGTCGCCCGGGCGCGCGTGCCAGACGACCCCCGCCCCGGACTGGACGGCGTCCTCCTTGCGGGCGCGACCCGCACCGAGCCGCCAGGCGGCCAACCCGACGGCGAGCGCGTCGAGCCGAGTGAGGGTGCCGGATGCCGGAGCGGCCACCACGTGGGTCTCGCGGGCTCGCGGCAGCGGCGCCGACGGGTCGCCACCCTGGGCGGTGACCATGGCGCGCCAGGCATCCATCGCCGACCCGTCGGTGAGCTTCTCGGCGGGATCGACGTCCGGTCGGCCGGCGCCGGCCAGCATCTCCCGGGCCAGCGCGAGGGTGAGCTCGACGACGTCCGCGGGACCGCCACCGGCCAGGACGTCGACCGACTCCTGCACCTCGACCGCGTTGCCCGCCGTGAGACCCAGCGGCGTCGACATGTCGGTGAGCAGCGCGACGGTGTGGACGCCGGCGTCCTGCCCGAGAGCCACCATCGTGGTCGCCAGCTCGCGCGCCTCGTCGACGTTCGGCATGAACGCCCCGGTGCCGACCTTGACGTCGAGCACCAGCACGCCGGTGCCCTCGGCGATCTTCTTCGACATGATCGACGACGCGATCAGTGGGATCGCCGGCACCGTGCCGGTCACGTCGCGCAGCGCATAGAGCTTCTTGTCCGCCGGCGCGAGCCCGTCGCCCGCCGCGCAGATCACCGCGCCGACCGACTCGAGCTGCGCCAGCATCTCGTCGTTCGACAGCGCGGCCCGCCAGCCCGGGATCGACTCCAGCTTGTCCAGCGTGCCGCCGGTGTGGCCCAGCCCGCGCCCGCTGAGCTGGGGTACGGCGACCCCGCACGCGGCGACCAGCGGCGCCAGGGGCAGCGTGATCTTGTCGCCCACGCCGCCCGTCGAGTGCTTGTCGGCGGTCGGGCGCGACAGTGCCGAGAAGTCCATCCGTTCGCCCGACGCGATCATCGCGTCGGTCCAGCGGCCGATCTCGCGCCGGTTCATCCCGTTCAGCAGGATCGCCATCGCCAGCGCCGCCATCTGCTCGTCCGCGACGGCACCACGGGTGTAGGCGTCGACCACCCAGTCGATCTGGCCGTCGGAGAGCTCCTGGCGGTCGCGCTTGGCGCTGATCACCTCGACCGCATCATGAGACATGAGCGGCACCCTATCGACCGGCGGGAGGTCCGCTCGCGGCCACCGGGACCGACCGGTAACCGCGCAGCACGAAGGTGCCGCGCGACTCGGGCTCACCGGCCAGCCGCAGGTCCGGGAACGTCGCGAACAACGCCGCCAGCGACTCGGCCAGCTCCATCCGCGCCAACGGAGCGCCCAGGCAGAAGTGCACGCCGACACCGAACGCGAGATGCGGGTTGGGATCTCGGCGTACGTCGACGCTGTCGGCGTCGGCGAAGACCACCGGATCGCGGTTGGCGGCGCCCAGGAGGGCCGCGATCCGCTGCCCCGGCTCGACCACGACGTCGCCGACCGTGACCGGGGCGGTCGCGGTGCGCTCGAAGAGCTGCAGGGCGGAGTCGAAACGGAGCATCTCCTCGACCGTGAGCGCGACGTCGTCGGCCGGCCGCAGCCCGCGCTCGAGCAGGGCCACCAGGCCGTTGCCGAAGACGTTGACCGAGGCCTCGTGGCCGGCGTTGAGCAGCAGCACGGCCGAGGCCACGACCTCGTCCGGCGACAGGTCGGTGGCGACCAGGTCGCTGACCAGGTCGTCTCGCCGCGTCGTACGCCGCTCGTCGGCCAGGGCACGGACCAGGTCGGCGAAGTCGCGGGCCGCGATCACCGCCGCGTCGACCACCTCGGCCGACGGTGCCGGCTCGTACATCCGGACGATCGCCTGGGACCAGGCACGCAGCCCGGGGGCGTGCTCGCGCGGCACCCCGAGGAGCTCGGAGATCACCAGCACCGGCAGCGGCTCGGCGAACTGACCCACGGCGTCGAAGGACGAGGGGTCGACCTCGGCGAGAAGCTCCGCGGCGAGCTCGCGCACCCGCGGCCGAAGCCGCTCGATGTGACCCCGGTTGAACGCCGCCGTCACCGGCCGGCGGAGCCGGGTGTGCTCGGGCGGCTCGTGCTCCATCATCTGGTTGCGGTGGAGCAGGTTGAAGGGCTCGAGGTACGACGCAGGCTCACGGTCGCGCCAGATCCGGCCCAGGTCGCGGTTGCGCTGCACGGCGGAGACGCTCGGGTGGTCGAAGGTCAGATAGCTCCCCGACGCCTCGTGCCACGCCACCGGGTGGCGCCGGCGCTCCTCGGCGAAGAACGGGTAGGGGTCGGCGACGAACTCCGGGGCGGCCAGGTCAAGCGAGGTTGTCGGGACCGAACGCATCCGGGAGCACCTCGTCCATCCGTCGTACGCCGGAGCCGGTCATCAGCTGGAGCTCCGGTCCACCGTTCTCGAACAGGAGCTGACGACACCGCCCGCAGGGCATGATCACCGAGCCGTGCCCGTCGACGCACACGACGTGGGTCAGTCGTCCGCCGCCGGTGATGTGGAGCTGCGAGACCATGCCGCACTCGGCGCACAGGGCCACGCCGTAGGCGGCGTTCTCGACGTTGCAGCCGCTGACCAGCCGGCCGTCGTCCACCAGCCCAGCCGCGCCGACCGGGTAGTGCGAGTAGGGGGCGTAGGCGCGCCCCATCGCCTCGACCGCGGCATCCCGGAGCACGCCCCAGTGGACGTCGGTCACCCGGCACTCCCCTTGCGGTAGACCTGCCCGTCGGCCGCGGGCATGCGCATGCGCTGGCTCGCCAGCGACAGCACCAGGAGGGTGACGACGTAGGGCGTCATGCCGGTGAACTCGCGCGGCACCGTGTCGGTGAGGAGGTACCAGAGCAGGAACGCCACCCCGAGCACGCCCATCACGATCCCCGACGTGCGGTGCTTCCTCCAGAACCGGACCGCGGAGTACACCAACAGCCCGATCGCCACGAGCAGCAGCAGCGCGTGGACGGCCGACGGCGTGCGCAGCCGCAGGGCGTCGGTGTAGCCGAACATCAGCGACGCGCCCACGGTGCCGCCCGGCTGCCAGTTGCCGAAGATCATCGCGGCCAGGCCGATGTAGCCGCGGCCGCCGCTCTGGTTGGTGACGAAGCCGCTGGAGGCGACCAGGGCGAGGAACGCGCCGCCGAGGCCGGCCAGCGCGCCCGAGACGGTGACCGCGATGTACTTGTAGCGGTAGACGTTGACGCCCAGGGACTCAGCGGCCGCGGGGCTCTCGCCGCACGACCGCAGCCGCAGCCCGAACGACGTGTGCCACAGCAGCCAGGTGGTGAGGACGACGATGCCGGCGATGATCACCGTCAGCACGGAGACCCGCGCGGTCAGCGCCGCGAGGAAGCCGGCGACGTCGGAGATCACGAACCAGTGGTGGCCGTTCAGCGTGATCAGCCAGTCCGACAGATGAGGGAAGGTCAGGTAGGGCAACGGATCGAGCCCGGTCAGCTGGCGCGGTCCGCCGTTCTCGAGGTCGCTGAAGTAGGCCTCGGCCAGGAACTGGGTGGCGCCCAGCCCGATGATGTTGATCGCGACCCCGGACACGATGTGGTCGACGCCGAACGTGATCGTCGCGATCCCGTGCAGGAGCCCGCCGATCGCGCCGAACGCCGCGGCACCGAGCAGTCCGACCCACGGGCCGTACCAGTAGGTGAAGTACGCCGCACCCCAGGTGCCGAGGAGCATCTGGCCCTCGAGCCCGATGTTGACGACGCCCGCGCGCTCGGACCAGAGCCCGCCCATGCCCGCCAGCAGGATCGGGCACGCGGACAGGATCGCGGCCCGGATCGTGTTGGCCGACGTGACGTCGTCGGCGTTGGTGATCATCCGCACCGCCGAGACCACGACGATGGCGCCGACGATGACCAGCCAGTACCGACCGCGCAACCGTTCGTAGGCCCGGCCGCGGACCGGGGGCGGCGCGCTGGCGACCTCGGGAACGACGGTGCTCACGCCGCCACCTCCTCGGCCACGACGGGAGCGCCAGCGACCGCGTGCTGCTCGAGCCGGACCCGATATCTCCGGACCAGCTCGTAGGCGACGACCACGGCCAGCACCGCGACTCCCTGGGTGATCTGGACGACGCTCGCGGAGATGTCGGTGAGCAGCGTCAGCGAGTTGGACTGGGCGGTCAGGAACGCGAAGAGAAGGGCGCCGAAGACCATGCCCAACGGCTGGTTGCGACCCAGCAGTGCCACCGCGATGCCGGTGAAGCCCAGGCCGGCCTGGAACGTCGTGCCGTAGGAGTAGGCGTCGCCGAAGAACGCGGGCATCCAGATCAGGCCGGCGACGCCTCCGGAGATCAGCATCGAGGCGAGGATCATCCGGTTGACCTTGATCCCGCTGGCGACCGCGGCCGTCCGGGACGTGCCGGTGGCCCGCAGGTCGAAGCCGAACGTCGTGCGGTTGAGCAGGACCCAGAAGCCGACACCGACCAGCACCGCGAGCAGCCCGAGGGTCCAGACCTGGCCGTCGGCCGACGTGAACGGCGACCAGCCGCCGACCTGGGAGCCGGCGGGGATGACCTTGGTCCGCACGGAGTTGCCACCGTGGATGCCGTAGCGGTCGATCAGGTAGCCGACCAGGATGCCCGCGATGGCGTTGAGCATGATCGTCGAGATGACCTCGCTGACGCCGCGGGTCACGCGCAGGATGCCGGCGATCCCGGCCCAGAGCGCGCCCACGACCACGGCGATCAGCAGGCTGACGATGACGTTGAGGAAGCCGGGCAGGAAGGCGGCTCCGGCGAACGAGGCGGCGGCGAAGGACGCCGTCGTGTACTGCCCCTCGACGCCGATGTTGAACAACCCCATCCGGAAGCCGACCGCGGCCGCCACGGCGGAGAGGTAGATCATCGAGGTCTGGTTGACGATGTCGACCAGGACCCGGTCATCGGGCTTGGACAGGATGATCTTCCAGAAGTCGCCGATGCCGGAGTCGCTGCCGGTGGCGATGATGACGACGCTGGTGACGGCCATCGCGATCGCGACCGCGATCACCGGTGCCAGCAGAGCGAAGGCGATGCGCCGCAGGATGTTCACTCGTCCCCACCTCCGCCGGTCATGGCCGCGCCGAGATCCTGGGGCGTGACCTGGGACGGGTCGAAGGTGCCGACCAGCCGACCCCGCAGGATCACCTCGATCCGGTCGGACAGGCCGATCAGCTCGTCGAGGTCCGCGGAGATCAGCAGAACCGCGAGGCCGTCGTGCCGGGCGCGCTTGATGTGCTCCCAGATCGCCGCCTGGGCGCCGATGTCGACGCCGCGCGTCGGGTGAGAGGCGATCAGGACGACTGGGTTGCCGCTCATCTCGCGGCCGACGATCAGCTTCTGCTGGTTGCCGCCGGACAGCGCACGGGCGAGGGTGTCGATCCCGGGGGTGCGTACGTCGTACTCGCGCACGATGCGCTCGGTGTCCTCGCGGGCTCCTCCGCGGTCGATCCACGGTCCTCGAGCGCTGGGAGCGCGGGTCTGGTGCCCGAGGATCCGGTTCTCCCACAACGGTGAGTCGAGCAGCAACCCGTGCCGCTGACGGTCCTCGGGGATGTAGGCGATGCCCGCCTCGCGGAGGTGACGCGTGTCCCACTGGGTGACGTCGACCTCGCCGAGGCGGATCGTCCCGGCGCTCGCGTCACGCATGCCCATCACGGTCTCGACGAGCTCGGCCTGGCCGTTGCCCTCGACCCCGGCGATGCCGAGCACCTCACCCTGGTGGATGTCGAACGAGATGTCGGTGAGCAGGTTCCGGCCGAACTCGTCGGTGAGGGTCACCCCGTCGAGCGACAGCTGCACGACCTCGGTCACGGTGCGCTCGGTCGCCTCGGGCGAGGGCAGCTCCGAGCCGACCATCAGCTCGGCCAGCTGGCGCTTGGTCGTCTTGCCGGGCTCGGCCTCGCCTACCGTGGTCCCGCGGCGCATGACTGTGATGTCGTCGGCGATCGCCAGCACCTCGTCGAGCTTGTGGGAGATGAAGAGGACGGAGGCGCCGTGCTTGCGCAGGTCGCGGAGGTTCTCGAAGAGCGCGTCGACCTCCTGCGGGACGAGCACCGCGGTCGGCTCGTCGAGGATGATCACGTGCGCCCCGCGGTAGAGGACCTTGAGGATCTCCAGCCGCTGCCGGTCGGCGACGCCGAGGCGCTCGACGAGGACGTCGGGCCGCAGGCCGAAGCCGTACCGCTCGGAGATCGCCTCGAACTCGCGACGGGCGTCGTCCCCGATCCCGTGGAGCTTCTCCGCGCCCAGCACGACGTTCTCCAGGGCGGTGAAGTTGTCGGCCAGCATGAAGTGCTGGAAGACCATGCCGATGCCGACGGCGATCGCGTCGCTGGGCGACTTGAACACCCGCGGCTCGCCGTTGACGAGGATCTGGCCGTCGTCGGGCTTCTGCACGCCGTACAGGATCTTCATCAGCGTCGACTTGCCCGCGCCGTTCTCGCCGATCAACGCGTGCACGGTCGCGGGCCGGATGGTCACCTCGACGTCGTGGTTCGCGATCACGCCGGGGAACCGCTTGCCGATCCCGGTCAGCTTCACTTCGGGAGCGGTGACGTCCTGCTGCGCGGCGGGTGCGGCGGCGGCCACGTGGAACCTCCGTAGTCGTCGGACGAGAAGCGGACGGAGCGCCACATGCGTCCGGCCCGGGAGCAGGTTACTCCCGGGCCGGAGGCGGTGGTGCGAGGCGGTGCGGCGGGCCCCGGTCACGTCGTGCCGGGGCTCCGCACCGGGATCACGGAGTGGTCGGGACCTTGATCGCGCCGCTCTTGATCTTGGCTGCGAACTCGTCGATCTTCGCCTGGTAGGGCTTGATCGCCGGGTTCGACGTGGCGTAGCCGACGCCGCCGTTCTTCAGGTCGTACGTCACGTAGCTGGTGGCCGGGGAACCGTCGTTGACGGTCTTGATCCAGTCGAAGCACGCGATGTCGACCCGCTTGAGGGCGGACGTCAGGATGTGCGCCTTCTGCGCAGCCGTGGCCGTGAGGTACTGGTCGGAGTCGACACCGATCGCCCACTTGCCGTCGCCGGCCTCGACCGCTGCGTCGAAGACGCCGCTGCCGGACGCGCCGGAGGCGTGGTAGACCACGTCAGCACCCTGGTCGAACTCACCGGCCGCCGCGGTCTTGCCGCCGGCCGGGTCGTTGAAGCCGGACAGGTTGCTCTCCTGGATGTAGGCGATGTCGACCTTGATGCTCGGGTCGACGGCCTTCACGCCGGCGGTGTAACCGGCCTCGAAGTTCTTGATCAGGTCGTTGTGGACACCGCCCACGAAGCCGACCTGCTTGGTCTTGGTGGCCTGAGCCGCGGCCACACCCACCAGGAACGACGACTCGTTCGCCGCGAACGAGAAGTACGCGACGTTCTTGTTGACCTTCTTGTCGGGGTCGAACCCGTCGACCACCGCGAAGCTCACCTTCGGGTAGTTCGGCGCGACCGCGTTGACGGCGTCGCTGTAGGCGAAGCCGACTCCGATGATCGCAGTGGCACCCTGGTCGGCCATCTGGGACAGCCGGTCCTCCCGGGCGGACTCGGGCTCGCCGTCCTGCGCCTCACCCTCGAGGCAGCTTCCGGAGAACTGTGTGACGGCCTTCGAGACTCCGGCGTAGGCCGAGTCGTTGAACGACTGGTCGCCACGCCCGCCTACGTCGTACGCCAGGCCGATCTTGGGCCCGCTTCCCTTGGCGGTCTTGCAGACGTCGTCGGATGATCCCGTCGACGTGCTGCTCGAATCGCTCTTCTTGCCACAACCGGTGAGCGCGAGCGTCGCGACCACGGCCACAGCAGCAATCTTGCTCGTACGACGCAAGATGCTCCTCCTTGAGTCAGACCGCAGCCCTGGATCGGCACGGATTCGGGGGTCACCCTAACTGCGGCCACCCCTCGCCGTCATCCATCGCGCGGCGCGTCACCGAGTTGTGACGTTCTGGTCCGGAGGACGCCCTACAAGGCGCCGACCGCGACGGTGGCCAGGACCTTGGCGCCGATGGCCGTCGCGCGCTCGTCCACGCGGAGGTTCCCCTGGTGGATGTCGTACGTCGGGCCGCCCGGCTCGCGCGTGCCGAGCCGGCCCATCGCGCCGGAGACCTGGGTCAGGTACCACGCGAAGTCCTCACCACCGAGGCTCTGCGCGGTCGGGGCTCGGCCGGCGGTGCCGAGGACCTGGTCGACGGCGCGGCCGAGCAGGGCGACCGCGGCGGCGTCGTTGACGACAGGGGGGACGCCGCGCCGGTAGTCGACCTCGGCGTGCACGCCGTAGGGCGCGACGATCTCGGCGATGTGCCGTCGGATCCGCTGGTCCATGTCGCCCCAGGCGACGGCGTCGAGCATCCGGACCGTGCCGGCGAGCGTGCCCTCGTCGGGGATCACGTTGACGGCTCGCCCGGCCTCGAGCCGGCCCCACACGACGCTCACACCGGCCCGCGGGTCGAGGCGCCGCGAGAGGACGGCGGGAAGCTCGGTGACGATCTTGCCGAGCGCGAAGGTGAGGTCCTCGGTCAGGTGCGGACGGCTGGTGTGGCCGCCCCGGCCGGTGAGCCGGATCTCGAGCGCGTCGGCGGCTCCGGTGACCGGCCCCTCGCGCAGGCCGACCTGGCCGACGTCGATGGTCGGGTCGCAGTGCAGGCAGAAGATCCGGCTGACGTCCGCGAGCGCGCCGAGCTCCATCAGCCGCGTCGCGCCGCCGGGCATGATCTCCTCGGCGGGCTGGAAGAGCAGTCGCACCCGGCCGGGGAGCTCACCAGCCGCCGACACCTCGGCGAGGGCGAGCCCGGCGCCGAGCAGCGCGGTGGTGTGGACGTCGTGACCGCAGGCGTGGGCGACGCCCTCGACCCGGCTGCGCCACGGGTCTTCGGTGAGGTCGTTGACGGGAAGCGCGTCGAGATCGGCCCGCAGGGCGACCACGGGACCGTCGCCGTCGCCGAGGTCGGCGATCAGGCCCGACTCGCCGGTGCGCGTCAGCCGCCAGCCCACCTCGTCGAGGTGGTGGCTGACCAGATCGGTGCTCCGGCGCTCCTGCCAGGCGAGCTCGGGATGGGCGTGCAGGTCGCGGCGCAGGTCGACCAGGTCGTCCTCCCGCTTGTCGACCGCCGTCTCGACGATCGCGAGCGCTTCTTCCCTGGACATGTCCCGACGAGGTTAGTTCACCGGACCGGTCACCGCAGAACCGGGAGCACGTCGGCGAAGACGAACCCGTCGCGCTCGACGACCTCACCGACCCGGACGTCCAGGCCAGCCGCGAAGCCCGGCCCGTCGGAGACGAAGGTGTGGAACTCGCCGTTCTCGCCGCACGGGTCGACGTGGTCGGGAAGGTCGGCCAGCAGCTCGTGGTCGAAGGTCCGGCCGGCGAACGAAGGAGCCAGCTGACGAGGGTCGACGCAGGTGAGCGTGGCCCGGACACCGTGCTCGACCATCTCCACGGCCAGCTCGCTCGTGGGCCGTCCCCACAGGGGGAAGACCGGCTCGATGCCGGTGTCGGCCAGAGCACCCTCGCGATAGCCGCGGACGTCGGCGAGGAACAGGTCGCCGAACACCATCCGGGTGACGCCGGCCGACCTCGCCGCGAGGACCGCGTCCGCCATCAGCCGCTCGTACTCCTCGTTGCTGCACGGCGACGGCAGCCCGACCTGGTGCAGCGGGAGGCCGAGAGCGGCCGCCTGCGCCTCGAGCAGCTCCCGGCGTACGGCGTGCATCGCCACCCGGTCGGCACTCTGGTTGAGGGTGGTCAGCAGTCCGACCACCTCCAGCTCCGGGTCGGCCCGGGCGGCTGCCAGGGCGAACGTGGAGTCCTTGCCGCTGCTCCAGCTCACCCACGCGCGCTCGGTCACGCCGGCCCGTCGTCGTACGCCGCGAGGATCCGGTCGGCGGCCGCGACGGCGGGCAGCTCACCTCGGAGCACCAGGTCGCGCACCTCGGCCCGGACCCGGCGTACCGGCTCGGAGCGGCGCAGCCGCTGCTCCAGCTCGTCGCGCACCAGGGCCCAGGCGAAGTCGAGCTGCTGGTGGGCGCGCCTCGCGGCGAGCCCGTCGGCGCCGAGGAGCTCCCGGTGGTCGAGCACCCGCTGCCAGACGTCGTCGACACCCGCGCCGGTCAGCCCCGAGCAGGTCACCACCGCCGGCGCGCGCTCGCGGCCGTGCACCATCCGTAGCGCTCCCGCGAGCTCGCGGGCCGCCGACCGCGCCTCGGCCTCGCGGTCGCCGTCGGCCTTGTTCACAGCGATCACGTCGGCGAGCTCGAGGATGCCGCGCTTGATGCCCTGCAGCTGGTCGCCGGTGCGGGCGAGGGTCAGGAAGAGAAAGGTGTCGACCATGCCGGCCACGGTGGTCTCCGACTGGCCGACGCCAACGGTCTCGACCAGCACCACGTCGTACGCCGCGGCCTCGAGCACGAGCATCGCCTGGCTGGTGGCCCGGGCGACGCCACCCAGCGTCCCGGCGCTCGGGCTGGCCCGGATGAAGGCGCGGTCGTCGGTGGCGAGCCGCGGCATCCGGGTCTTGTCGCCGAGCACCGACCCGCCGGTGCGCTGGCTGCTCGGGTCGACGGCGAGCACGCCCACCCGGTGCCCGTCCTCGGTCAGCCGGACCCCGAGCGCCTCGATGAACGTCGACTTCCCCACGCCGGGCACGCCCGAGATGCCGACCCGGACGGCGGGCCGCTCCGGGGTGGGCAGGGCACCCAGCAGGTCGCGGGCCTCGGTGCGGTGCTCGGGCCGGCTGGACTCGACGAGAGTGATCGCGCGGCTGACCGCGGCGCGGCGTCCGGCGACGACGTCCTCGGCGAGGGACGTCATCAGTGGTCCAGCAGCGCGCGCAGCCGGGCGAGCAGGTCGAGCGCCGAGCGCGCGATCACGGTGCCGGGCAGGAACACCGCTGCCGCCCCCATCTCCTCCAGCGTCGCGACGTCGGCCGGCGGGATCACCCCACCGACGACGACCATGATGTCGGCGCGGCCGTGCTCGGCCAGTGCCTGCTTGAGCGCCGGCACCAGGGTGAGGTGGCCCGCGGCGAGGCTGCTGACGCCGACGATGTGGACGTCCGCGTCGACCGCCTGCTGGGCCACCTCCTCCGGTGTGGAGAACAGCGGCCCCACGTCGACGTCGAACCCCATGTCGGCGAAGGCGCTGACGATCACCTTCTGGCCGCGGTCGTGGCCGTCCTGGCCCATCTTCGCGATCAGGATCCGCGGCCGGCGCCCTTCGGCCTCCTCGAACGCCGCCGTCGCGGCGAGCACCTCCTGGACGAGCCCGTCGCCGGCCGAGCCGGCCTCGTCCCTGAACACACCCGAGATGGTACGGATCTGCGCCTGGTGACGGCCCCACACCTGCTCCAGCGCCCCGCTGATCTCACCGACCGTCGCCTTGGCCCGCGCGGCATCGACCGCCAGGGCGAGCAGGTTGTCGTCGGTGTCGGCGGCGCGGGTCAGCGCCTCGAGCGCACGTCGTACGTCGGCATCGTCGCGCTCGGCTCGCAGCCGCTCCAGCTTGGCGATCTGCTGCCGGTACACGTCGTCGTTGTCGACCTTGAGCACGTCGAGCGGGTCCTCGTCGTCGAGCCGGTAGGTGTTGACGCCGATCACGGCCTGCGCGCCGGAGTCGATCCGCGCCTGCGTGCGCGCGGCGGCCTCCTCGATGCGCAGCTTGGGGATGCCCTCCTCGATCGCGCGTGCCATGCCGCCCGCGCGCTCGACCTCCTGGATGTGACCCCAGGCCCGCTCGGCGAGGTCGTGGGTGAGCCGCTCGACGTAGTAGCTGCCCGCCCACGGGTCGATGGTCGAGGTCGTACCGGTCTCCTGCTCGAGCAGGAGCTGGGTGTTGCGCGCGATCCGGGCACTGAAGTCGCTGGGCAGCGCGATCGCCTCGTCGAGGGCGTTGGTGTGCAGGCTCTGGGTGTGGCCCTGGGTCGCCGCCATCGCCTCGATGCAGGTACGGCCGACGTTGTTGAAGACGTCCTGGGCGGTCAGGCTCCAGCCGCTGGTCTGGCAGTGCGTGCGCAGGCTGAGGCTCTTCGGGTTCTGCGGCTCGAAGTCGCGCACGAGGCGGGCCCACAGCGCGCGGGCGGCGCGCATCTTGGCGACCTCCATGAAGAAGTTCATCCCGATCGCCCAGAAGAAGCTCAGCCGCGGGGCGAACCTGTCGACGTCGAGCCCGGCCGCGAGGCCGGTGCGGAGGTACTCGACGCCGTCGGCCAGCGTGTAGGCGAGCTCGAGATCCGCGGTCGCCCCGGCCTCCTGCATGTGGTAGCCGGAGATGGAGATCGAGTTGAACTTCGGCATGTGCTCGGCGGTGTAGCTGAAGATGTCGCCGACGATCCGCATGCTCGGCGCCGGCGGGTAGATGTAGGTGTTGCGGACCATGAACTCCTTGAGGATGTCGTTCTGGATGGTCCCCGTGAGCTGCTCGGGCTTCACCCCCTGCTCCTCGGCCGCGGCGATGTAGAGCGCCAGCACCGGCAGCACCGCGCCGTTCATGGTCATGCTCACCGACATCTGGTCCAGGGGGATGCCGTCGAAGAGGGTGCGGGCGTCGTAGATCGAGTCGATCGCCACCCCGGCCATGCCGACGTCGCCGCGGACCCGCGGGTGGTCGGAGTCGTAGCCGCGGTGGGTCGCCAGGTCGAACGCGACGCTCAACCCCTTCTGCCCCGCGGCCAGGTTGCGCCGGTAGAACGCGTTGGACTCCTCGGCGGTCGAGAATCCGGCGTACTGCCGGATCGTCCACGGCTGGGTCGTGTACATCGTCGGGTAGGGCCCACGCAGGTACGGCGAGAAGCCGGGCCAGGTGTCGAGGGCGTCGAGGCCCTCGAGGTCGTCCGCGGTGTAGACCGGCTTGATCTCGATGCCCTCGGGCGAGTGCCACGCCACCGAGTCCGTGGGTTGAGGAGCGCGCTCTGCGCGCGTCTCGAAACCACCGGACTCCGACCCGTCCACCAGCGGTAGTCCTACGAAAGACTTCGGGACCGTCATCGCAGGGCCTCCCGGACGCGGGTCAGGAAGGCCACCGCGTCGTCTCCCCGTTGAAACGCCCCGTCGGCCCAGGCGATGTCGTCGGTCGAGCCTGTCGCGACCACGACCACGTGCCTGGCGCCCGCGTTCCGCAGCGCCGACGCAGCATCGCTCCCCCAGGAGTCGTAGGCCGCGTCGGTGCCGGCCAGGCAGACCACGACCTGGCCGTCGTACGCCGCGACGAGGTCGTCGACCCCGGTGGTCGCGCCGGCGGCGTCGACGGCCACGCCGCCCGCGGCGAAGAGGTTGCCGGCGAAGCCGGCGCGGGTCGTGTGCTCTGCGACGGGTCCGAGGGTCGCCAGGAAGACGTGCGCCGTCGCCGGCTCGGCGCGCAGCGCCTCGAACGCCGCGCCCCAGCGTCGTACGCCATCGGCCTCGCCGTGCCGGTCCGGCAGGGTCTCCTGGAGGTGGGGGAACTCGCTGAGCCCGGTGACCGGGCGCGTCCGGGTCGCGACGTCGCGGTCGCGGCGAGCGGCCACCTCCGCGACCCGTGCGAGCACCGATCCGTCGTCGAGTGCAGCGAGGATCCCGCCGGCCCCTTCGATCCGCTGCAGCTCGGCCCACGCGGCCGCGGCGAGGTCGTCGGTCAGCCTCTCCACGGCGTACGACCCGCCGGCGGGATCGGCCACGGCTGCGACGTGGGACTCCGCGATGAGCAGGGACGAGACGTTGCGAGCGATCCGGCGACCGAAGGCGTCCGGCTCGCCGAGCGGGCTGTCGAACGGCACCACGGTGACGGCGTCCGCTCCGCCGACGCCGGCCGCGAACGCAGCGACGGTTCCGCGGAGCATGTTCACCCAGGGGTCGTAGGCGCTCAGCATGGGGTGGCTGGTGACGACGTGCTGCCGCTGCGGGAGGGACCCGGCGTCGCTGAGCGCGAGGACGCGAGCCCAGCAGCGACGTGCGGCGCGGAGCTTGGCGATGGTGGGGAACTGCTCGTCGGTCGCGGCGTAGCGGAACTCCGTCAGGCCCGTCGCTCCATCGACGTCGAAGCCGTGCTCGGTGAGCAGCCGGAGGAGGTGGGCGCCGACGGCCAGGCTGTAGCCGACCTCCTGGGCGTCGGATGCGCCGAGGTCGTGCACGACCGTCGCGTCGACCACGAGGCCGCGCACGCCCAGCTCTCGGGCCAGGCCGGCGACGGCGAGGGCGTCGGCGCCGTCCTCCGCCAACGGGTCACCACCGAGGTTGGTGGCGCGGTGGGGGGTGCCGTCACTGCGGGTGAGCAGGTCCACGAACGACCGGGCTGCCGCCAGCTGGTGGCCCGGGGCCGAGAGGACGACCGGCGCGAGGTCGAGCCGGACCCCCTCGAGCGCAGCGGCGATGTCGTGGTCGGCGCCGAGCGTCAGCCACAGCGAGGTGGCGCCGTTCTCGAGGTCCTGGATCGCCGCGGCGTTGTCGCCGCGGTTCAGGGTGCGCACGTCCCAGGCACCGGCCCGGCGCGGGCGGACCGCACCATGCGGTCCCGGCGTCCCGAGCGGCGGGATCTCCACGCCGTCGTACGTCGTCTGCGTGAGCGCCGCCCAGACCGCGGCGTCCGGGTCGTCGTCCGAGAGTCGCCGCGCCTTCCGGAGCACGTCGGCAGCGGCCCGCTCCCAGTCGGCACGGTCGGCGGTGTCCCCGGGCGCGGCCAGGCGGAGCGCACCCGGTTCGGGCTGCAGCTCCTCGGGCTCGTCGAGCCCGCCGGGCACCTGGTCGGTCATGTCCGCAAGGTTAGGAGCGACGTCGCGCGACGAGCCACCGGGTGTGAGGTTTTCGACGATGGGTGCGTGCGGTGTCTTCCGTTTCATCCCCCGCGCCTGCCCGCTCCCAGCCGCACCCGCTGGCACGATCGGATCCGTGATGGTGATGGATCTCGGTCACGTCCTCGGGACGGACGGGCGTGCCTGGTACAACTTCTGGTCCGGTTTCGGCGCGGACATCGGCGGACTGGCCTTCCTGGGCGCAGGCTTCGGTCTCTACCGGAAGCACAACTGCCACGTGCACGGCTGCTGGCGGATCGCCAAGCAGCAGGTGATCGGCACCAGCTGGGTGGTGTGTCACCACCACCACCCCGAGGGAAGACCCACCGCCGAGCAGGTCGCCCAGGTGCACTCCAGGATCCTGGACGCCGAGCACGCTGCCCTCGAGCGGGCCACCCACGCGGCCGGGCGCCACGAGGGTCACAGCTCGTCGGGCGAGCCGTCGTAGCCGGTCACACCTCGGTGCGGGAGTCCCGGTCCTTGTCGCGGATGCCGATCTTGTTCCCGAGCCACACCAGCGGGTCGTAGGTGCGGTCGGCGACGCGCTCCTTCATCGGGATGATCGCGTTGTCGGTGATGTGGATGCCCTCGGGGCAGACCTCGGTGCAGCACTTGGTGATGTTGCAGTAGCCCAGGCCCGCCTGCTCGCGGGTCATCGAGCGGCGGTCGACCGTGTCGAGCGGGTGCATGTCCAGCTCGGCGTAGCGCAGGAAGAAGCGCGGACCTGCGAAGTTCTTCTTGTTGTCCTCGTGGTCACGCACGACGTGGCAGGTGTTCTGGCACAGGAAGCACTCGATGCACTTGCGGAACTCCTGGCCGCGCTCGACGTCCTCCTGCATCATCCGGCGCTTGCCGTCGGCGTCGCGCGGCGGCAGCTCGGCGTACGGCAGCTCCTTGGCCTTCTCGTAGTTGTACGAGACATCCGTGACCAGGTCGCGGATGACCGGGAACGTGCGCATCGGCGTCACCGTGATGGTCTCGGACTCGTCGTAGTCGGACAGCCGGCACATGCACATCAGCTTGGGACGGCCGTTGACCTCGGCGCTGCACGAGCCGCACTTGCCGGCCTTGCAGTTCCAGCGGACCGCGAGGTCGCCCGCCTGGGTCGCCTGGACGCGGTGGATCGCGTCGAGCACGACCTCGCCGGTCTCGACCTCGACGTCGTAGTCCTGCAGGTCGCCGCCGGACTGGTCGCCGCGCCAGACCTTCATCTTCAGCGTGTACGACATCTCAGATCAGTGCCCTTCCTCGAAGAACGCGGCCAGGTCGTCCGGCATCACCGGCAGTGGCTGGGTCGCCAGGTCGACGCCGTCGCCCGCGGCGTTGATGGACAGGGCGATGTTGAGGGTGCCCCACTTCTCCGCGAAGCCGGGGTGGTCGTCACGGGTGTGGCCACCGCGCGACTCCTCGCGCTCGAGTGCCGCCTTGGCGATGCACTCGGAGACCAGGAGCATGTTGCGGAGGTCGATCGCGAGGTGCCAGCCGGGGTTGTACCGCCGGTCCCCCGAGACCTTGAGGTGCTGGGCCCGCTCCTTGAGCTTCTCGATCTCGGTGAGCGACTTCTCCAGCTCCTCGCGGGTGCGGATGATCCCGACCAGGTCGTTCATCGTCTGCTGGAGCTCGTGCTGGATCGTGTACGGATTTTCGGTTCCTGAGCCTGTCGAAGGGTCGGTTCCTGAGCCTGTCGAAGGGTCGGTTCCTGAGCCCGTCGAAGGGTCGGTTCCCTCCCCCGAGGTGGTGAACGGCGAGAGCGCGAGCTCCTGCGCGGTCGCGAGGTCGCTGTCGGAGAGCGTCGCGCGACCGCTCAGTCCGGCGACGTACGCCGCGGCCGAGTCGCCGGCGCGCTTGCCGAAGACCAGCAGGTCGGACAGCGAGTTGCCGCCGAGCCGGTTGGAGCCGTGCATGCCGCCGGAGCACTCGCCCACGGCGTACAGCCCCTCGAGCCCGCTCATCTCGGTGTCGGGCTCGACCTCGACCCCGCCCATCACGTAGTGACAGGTGGGCCCGATCTCCATCGCCTCCTGGGTGATGTCGACGTCGGCCAGCTCCTTGAACTGGTGGTACATCGACGGCAGGCGCTTGCGGATGAACTCCGGTGTACGGCGTGAGGCGATATCGAGGAACACTCCCCCGTGCTCGGTGCCTCGGCCGGCCTTGATCTCGGAGTTGATCGCCCGGGCGACCTCGTCACGCGGCAGCAGCTCGGGAGGACGACGGTTGTTCTTCTTGTCCTCGTACCACCGGTCGGCCTCCTCGATGCTGTCGGCCGTCTCCGCCTTGAAGAACTCCGGGATGTAGTCGAACATGAACCGCTTGCCGTCGGAGTTCTTCAGGATCCCGCCGTCCCCGCGGACCGACTCGGTGACCAGCAGCCCCTTCACCGAGGGCGGCCAGACCATGCCCGTCGGGTGGAACTGGACGAACTCCATGTTGATCAGCTTCGCGCCGGCCCGCAGCGCCATCGCGTGGCCGTCGCCGGTGTACTCCCAGGAGTTCGACGTGACCTTGAAGCTCTTGCCGATGCCACCGGTCGCCAGCACCACGGCCGGCGCCTCGAACGCGATGAACGCGCCGGTCTCGCGCCAGTAGCCGAAGGCGCCGGAGACCTTGCCGCCCTCCTGGAGGAGATCGGTGATCGTGCACTCCATGTAGACGTCGATGCCGAGCTGCACCGTGCGCTGCTGGAGGGTGCGGATCATCTCCAGGCCGGTGCGGTCACCGACGTGGGCCAGCCGCGCGTACCGGTGCCCGCCGAAGTCGCGCTGGGAGATCAGGCCGTCCTTCGTGCGGTCGAAGAGCGCCCCCCAGTCCTCGAGCTCGAGGACCCGCTCCGGCGCCTCCTGGGCGTGCAGCTGCGCCATCCGCCAGTTGTTCAGCATCTTGCCGCCGCGCATGGTGTCGCGGAAGTGGACCTGCCAGCTGTCGTCGGGCCACAGGTTGCCCAGAGCCGCGGCAGCGCCGCCCTCGGCCATCACGGTGTGGGCCTTGCCGAGCAGCGACTTGCAGACGACGGCAACCCGGGCGCCCGCCTCCTGGGCGGCGATCGCGGCCCGGAGACCGGAGCCGCCGGCGCCGATCACGATGACGTCGTACTGGTGCTTCTCGACCTCGCCGGGCGCGGCCGGGGACTCGGGAACGGTGTCGGTCATGTCAGAAGAACCTCGGGTCGTTGAACGCGCCGGAGGAGACCAGCAGGACGTAGAGATCGGCGATCGCGACGGAGAACAGGGACAGCCAGGCGTAGCGCGCGTGGTTGCCGTTCAGCTTGGAGACCCAGTTCCACATCCGGTAGCGGACGGGGTGCTTGCTGAAGTGCCGGAGCTTGCCGCCGACGATGTGGCGGCAGGAGTGGCACGAGAGTGTGTAGAGCCAGATCAGCACGATGTTGGCCAGGAACACCAGCGAGCCGAGGCCCATGTGGACCCCGCTCGACTCGCCCTCGGCGGGGCCGAACGCGAGCACCGTGTCGTAGGTCAGGATCAGGGCGACGAAGACCGCGGCGTACCAGAAGTAGCGGTGGATGTTGTTGAGGATCAGCGGCAGCTTGGTCTCGCCGGAGTAGGACGTGTGCGGCTCGGCCACGGCGCAGGCGGGCGGGCTCAGCCAGAACGACCGGAAGTACGCCTTGCGGTAGTAGTAGCAGGTGAGCCGGAAGCCGAGCGGGAAGATCAGCACGATCAGCGCCGCCGAGAGAGGCCACCAGTGGAACGGCTGGCCGAAGTCCGAGCTGTCCTTGACGCAGTCGCCCAGGCAGGGCGAGTACAGCGGTGACAGGTAGGGCTTGCTGAAGTAGTCGCTGCCCTGGAACGCCCGGACGGTCGCGTAGACCACGAACGAGAAGAAGACGACGAACGTGGTGAGCGGGTACAGCCACCACCGGTCGGTCCGCAGGGTCTTGGCCTCGATGCTGGCCCGGGTGGGGCCGTGCACTCCCGTTGTCCCTGTTGTCATCGTCGTCCTTGCCCGTCCTTCCGACACCTGCACCCATGACCGACGCATGGCCCACTTCAGAACCGCGCCGAGCGGGCGCGGGCGACACAAGAACTTATCGCGCGCTGGGGCCGCACGCCGTACCCGGGTGGTGTGAGATTTCCATCGCCTCCCGCAGTCCGCGCGGTCAGTCGCGACGGCGACGCAGCAGTGCCACCAGACCGAGCACGCTCGCAGCCCCGGCCGCGAACGCCAGTCGTGGGTCCAGTCGCGCGGCGAGGGACGGGGGCGGTGGTCGGTCGCCGGCAGGAACGAGGGGTACGCCGGCGAGCGGCTGCTCGTGGTCACGCGCGTCGCGAGCCGGCGCCGAGGTGTGTGCCCACGAGGCCGCGACCATGACGACCCGGGAGAAGTAGTTGATCCAGACCAGCACGATCAGGGCGATCCCGAAGACCTGGAAAGCCGGCCGGCCGCGGGTGGAGACCAACAGGATCGTCGAGCCGAGCTTGAGCGCCTCGAACCCGAGCGCGCCCACCCCGGCTCCCTGCCAGAGCGCCCGGCGGGGGGTCACCGGCCGGGCCAGCAGCCGGAAGAGCGTGTAGAAGAGCACGGCGTTGGCGGCGATGCCGACCAGCGCACCGAGGACGTGGACCAGCCAGGCCAGGTTGTGCCCGAGGCCCACCAGGTCGAGCAGCCAGGTCGACGATCCGGTCACCACACCGGTCATCGCCACGCTGAGCAGGAGGGTCAGGCCGACGATCGCGAGGAACGCGAGGTCGCGGAGCTTGCCCACGACGTAGCTGGGGTACTCGCTGCGCGGCATCTCGAAGACGGTCTCCAGCGCGGCCCGCATCCCCGACAGCCAGCCGAGCCCCGAGTAGAGCAGCCCGATCGCGCCGAAGAGGCCGGCCGTGCCGGCGGCGTTCTGGACGGTGTCGAGCCGGATCTCGCCGTCGCCGGAGCCGAGGATGTGGGGCAGCACCGTGCCGACCGCGGTGACCAGGTTGTCGCGGGCCTCGGGGTAGAGCCTCGACACGAGGCCGACCACGAAGAAGGCGAGGGCGAGGATCGGGAAGAACGACAGGAACGCGAAGTAGGTGACCGACCCCGCGAGTCCGCTGCCGTTGACGCGCGAGTAGTGCCGGGCCGTGCGCACGGCGTGGTCGAACATGGGCCAGCGCTCCCGTGCGCGCTCCATCGCCACCCGGCCGCGCCCCAGCGGCGTGGCCATCAGCCCGCCATCAGTCGGCCTGGCCCGAGAGGGCGAAGTCGCGGGTCGCCTTCCATCCCCGGTCGGGGTCGTGCACGTAGAGATGGAAGACGCCCACGGTGAAGGCGCAGTCGAACGCCGCGAGCCCGTCGAAAGCCCGGTCCAGCAGCACCTGGTCGTCGAGGTGCGCCACGGTGACGTGCGGGTGGTAGGGGAAGTCGAGGTCGAGCGCGAGGGGTCCGCGACGACAGTCCTTGGCGAGCTGCTCGGTCTGGGAGATGCCCTCCACCAGGTTCACGAACACCACCGGCGACACCGGGCGGAACGTGCCGGAGCCGCGCAGGTGGACGGCGTACGACGAGGTGTCGGCCGCCACGACGGCGAGGTGCCGCTCGACGTCACCCATCCGTTGGGCCTCGACCTCGACCGGCGGGACCAGGGTGATGTGGGTCGGGATCGTCGCGCCCTGCGCGTCGCCGTTGGTGACCCGGAACTCCTGCAGCCGGCTCCCCCAGGGCTCCGGCACGGCGAGGGAGACTCCGATGGTCGGCACCCGACTGCTCCTCAGCGACCCGCGGAACGTGGCGCCGCGAACCCGACCCGCTGGTACACGTCGCGGAGGGTCGCCTCGGCGATCGCCGAGGCCTGCTGGCGCCCTGCCTCGAGGACGTCCATCAGGTGCTGCTGGTCGTCCAACAGCTCGAGGGTGCGGTCACGGAACGGCGTCACGAAGTCGACCACCACCTCTGACAGGTCCTTCTTGAGGTCGCCGTACCCACGCCCGGAGTACTCCTCCTCGAGGTCGCCGATCGCACGCCCGGTCAGCGCGGAGTAGATGGTGAGCAGGTTGGAGATGCCGGGCTTGTCGTCGGGGTCGAACCTGACCTCCGAGCCCGAGTCGGTGACCGCCGACCGGATCTTCTTCGCACTGACCGCCGGGTCGTCGAGCAGCTCGATGATGCCCGCGGGTGAGGACGACGACTTCGACATCTTCGCCGTCGGCTCCTGCAGGTCGGTGATCTTGGCGGTGGCCTTGAGGATGTAGGGCTCGGGCAGGCGGAACGTCTTCCGGTAGCGGTGGTTGAAGCGCTGGGCCAGGTCGCGGGTCAGCTCGAGGTGCTGGCGCTGGTCCTCGCCGACAGGCACGTAGTGCGGCCGGTAGAGCAGGATGTCGGCCGCCTGCAGGATCGGGTAGGTGAACAGGCCGACGCTGGCCGCACCCTCACCGCCCTTGGCCGACTTGTCCTTGAACTGGGTCATCCGTCGCGCCTCGCCGAAGCCGGTCAGGCACTGCAGCACCCAGTCGAGCTGGGCGTGGGCCGGGATCTGGCTCTGCACGAAGATCGCGGAACGCGCCGGGTCGATGCCCATCGCGATCAGCTGAGCCGCGGCGCGCAGCGTCCGCTCGCGCAGCACCTTCGGGTCGTGCTCGACGGTGATCGCGTGCAGGTCGGCGATGAAGAAGAACGGCTGGTACTCCCGCTGGAGATCCACCCACTGCCGGGTCGCGCCGAGGTAGTTGCCGAAGTGGAACGAGTCGGAGGTCGGCTGGATGCCCGAGAGCACACGAGGCCTGGCGCCGGAGGTCACGTCGCCGACGGTCAGCTGCGGTGACGTGGTCGCCCCTGTTGTGGTGGCACTGGGCATGGGGCGCATTGTGTCAGGCCCGTACGCCCGTTCCGGTGCCCGGTCGGATCGCGCGGAAGTGGGTCCGACGGGGCGTCAGCCAGGAACGCCGGCGCGATCGACAGCCAGACGGCGAGCACCACGCCGTACCCCACCACGCGCATGCCGGTCCAACGACCGGGACGACGACTCGTTAGGGAGTGCGGGATACCCGGTTGCCGGTGGCACGGACGGTTGGCAGGGTTCCGTCATGGACTCGGCCCCCACGCTCACCGACGGCACCGTGATCCTGCGCGCCCATCGCGAGGACGACGCGCGGGGTTGCTACGAGCAGTGCCAGGACCCCGTCAGCCAGGAGTGGACCACGGTCCCGGTGCCGTACTCGCTGGAGGACGCCCGCAGCTTCGTCACCGAGACCATGCCGAAGGGCTGGGTCGAGGGCACGTCCTGGGGGTTCGCGGTCGAGGTCGACGGGCGGTACGCCGGCACCGTCGAGCTCCGCGACGAGGGCGAGGGACGGCTCGAGGTCGCCTACGGCTCGCATCCGTGGGTCCGCGGCACCGGGTCGATGACGCGCGCCGTCCGGCTGCTCGTCGACTGGGCCTTCGACGACCGTGCGGCACGCGTCGTCGTCTGGCGCGCGAACCGAGGCAACTGGGCCTCACGCAAGCTCGCCTGGCGGCTCGGGTTCACCGTCGAGGGGACGATCCGCGCCGCGCTCCCCCAGCGCGGAGAGCTGCGCGACGCCTGGGTCGGCACCCTCCTGCCGACCGACCCTCGGGAGCCGCGAGGCCGGTGGTTCGACGTACCGGTGCTGGAGGCCGACGGGCTCCGCCTCCGGCCGTGGCGCGAGTCGGACGTGCCCCGGATCGTCGAGGCCTGCTCCGACCCGCGGACTCAGGAGTGGCTGGGCGAGATGCCCGAGCCGTACGACGAGAACGCGGCGCGCGCCTGGCTGGAGCACCAGCGGGAGAACCGGGCCACCGGGCGCAGCGTGGCCTGGGCGGTCGTCGACCCGGTCGACGAGGCCACCGCGCTGGCGTCGGTCAGCTTCTTCGACTTCGTCCCCGAGGTCGAGTGCGAGATCGGCTACTGGGCCCACCCCGACGCGCGGGGCCGCGGCGTGACCACCCGCGCCATGGCCGAGGTGATGCGGTACGCCTTCGAAGACCTCGGCGTACGCCGGGTGACGGCCGCGGCCGCGGTCGACAACGCGGCGTCGCGGCACGTGATCGAGACGAACGGGCTGACCGCGTTCGGCGTCGAGCGGCTGGGGACGGTCGTCCGGGCCGGTCGCGCCGACCTCACCTGGTACGACGTGCTGCTCGACGACTGGCGCCGGGAGCGCCGGACCTGACACCCCGCCCGGCGTGAGATTTCGGTCCGGTCGGGTGCCGCTTGGCACAATGTCACCAGAACACTCGAGGAGGAGAACCGTGAGCATGCCGCGCACGATCTCGTCGCTGCGCACCCGGCGCATGCTGACGTGGTTCGTGCCGGTGGTGGGGCTCGCCCTCTACCTGATCCTGGTGCCGCCCGTGCCCGACTTCGCCGCGCAGGCCACCCGGGCGGCGATCTTCGCCAAGGTCGGCAACGTCACCTGGTGGCCGGGCTGGTACGGCGGTCTCGAGCTCCCGACGTACTCCGTCATCGCTCCTGGCCTGATGGCGACGATCGGCGTCGCCACCACGGGGGCCGTGGCCTCGGCCATCTGCATGGGGGTCGCCCACCTGCTGCTGCGCGACTCCGCTCGCCCCCGGGCCGCCAGCGTGGTCTTCGCGGCCAGCGTCCTGCTCAATCTGTTCGGGGGGCGGATCACCTTCCTGGTCGGGCTGGCCGCGGCGATGGTCGCCGTGCTCGCACTCGTGCGCCGCCACCCCTGGCTGGCCGGACTGGCGACCGTGCTGAGCGTCCTCGGCAGTCCGCTCGCCGGTCTGTTCACCGGCATCGTTGCTGCCGCCGTCCTGCTGTCCGACCCCAGCCGCCGGCGTGAGGCGCTGGTCACCGGCGTCGCGACGGGCGGGTCGCTCGGCACGCTCGCCGTGCTCTTCCACAACCCCGGCGTCATGGGGTCGCCGCCCGGACAGATGTTCCTGGCCCTGCTCGGCCTCGCGCTCGTCGTGATCGCCTGCCGCGAGCGGACGATCCGGGTCGGTGCCGTGATCATCGCGGTCGGCCTGGTCGCCTGCATGATCGTGCCGAACAGTGTCGGGCTGAACCTCACCCGGATGGTCTGGCTGCTGGCCGCGCCCCTGATCGTCGGCTACGGCCACCGGCCCGACCGGCACGTCGTGGCCCTCACCGGCCTGGCCCTGCTGGCGCCCTCCATCGACGTCACCTGGCAGCTGGCCGAGGCCGACTCCCCCTCGGCCTCGCAGTCCTACTACACGCCCTTGCTCGCCCAGCTCCACGACCGGATGAACACCGATGCCTCGCTCGGTCAACGGGTCGAGGTCGTCGAGCCCCAGACCAAGGGCGCGGCTCGCTACGTCGGCGAGTCGATGCCGGTCGCCCGTGGCTGGGAGCGGCAGGCCGACGTCACCGACAACCCGATCTTCTACAACGAGGGCGCGCTCAACGCCTCGTCCTACCGGCAGTGGCTCGACGAGCTCGCCGTGGGCTACGTCGCCGTCCCCAACGTCAAGCTCGACTTCGCCTCGGTCAACGAGGCGAAGCTGATCGCCGGCGGACTGCCCTACCTGCGACCGGTGTGGAGCAACGCCGACTGGACCCTCTACCGGGTGCTCGACTCGGCCCCCCTCGCCCGGCACGCGCAGGTGATCTCGATCGACGGCAACCAGCTGCGGCTCTGGGTCGGCCACCGCGGGCTCGTCCCGATCCAGGTCCGGTGGTCGGAGCACCTCGCCGTGCTCGACGGGAGCCAGCCGGTCTCGGCAGGGGTCCGGGCCAACGGCTGTCTCTCGCAGAACGGCGCGTGGACGGTCCTGCACGCCCGGCGGATGGGCACCTACGTGCTCACGTCCGACTTCGACGTGATCCCCGACAGCCAGCAGCGCGGCGGCATCTGCCGCGCAGCTGACGACTGATCAGGCGCCGGCGACCGCCGCGGCGCGACGGGCCGTGGTGGCCGACAGCAGCAGCACGCCCAGGCCGGCGAGGGCCAGCGCGACGCCGACCAGGGCCGGCGCCCGGTAGCCCCAGCCAGCGGCGATCACGAGGCCGCCCAGCCAGGCGCCGAGCGCGTTGCCGACGTTGAGCGAGGAGTGGTTCATGGCCGCACCGAGGGTCTGCGCGTCACCGGCCACCGACATCAGGCGGAGCTGGAGGTTGACCACGAGCACCGACGACGAGACCGCGACCAGGAACGCCGGGATCAGGGCCCACCAGCCGGCCGCGGCCAGCGCGGCGTACAGGAGGAGCAGGAGCGCCATCGCCAGCGAGGAGCCGAGCAGGGAGCGGAACACCGACCAGTCGGCCAGGGCGCCGGCGACGTAGGTGCCGGCCACCATCCCGAGGCCGAAGGCCAGGAGGAATACCGGCACGGCCCCCTCGGCGAGCCCGCCGACCTCGGTGACGACCTTGGCGATGTAGGAGTAGAGGGCGAACATGCCGCCGAACCCGATGGCTCCCGCGAGCAGGGTCAGCCAGGCCTGCGGCTTGACGAACAGCTGCAGCTCACGACGACCGGTCGCGTCACTGTCTCCCGGGCACGCGGGCACGAAGGCCGTCACCAGCGCGGCCGTCGCCACGGCCAGCGCGGCAGCGACCCAGAAGGCCGACCGCCAGCCGAGGCTCTGGCCCATCCAGGTCGCCGCGGGGACGCCGACGACGTTGGCGACCGAGAGCCCGAGCATCACCATCGCGACGGCCCGCCCCTCCCGCCCGCGGGGGGCGAGGCTGGCCGCGACCAGGGAGGCCACCCCGAAGTACGCACCGTGCGGCACCCCGCTCAGGAACCGGGCGAGCAGGAGCAGCCCGAAGCTGCCGGCCAGGGCACTGAGCGCGTTCGCGCCGGCGTACGCGACCATCAGCGAGACCAGCAGGCCACGTCGCGGCAGGCGCGCACCGAGGTAGGCCAGCACGGGCGCGCCGACGACGACGCCGAGGGCGTACGCCGAGATCAGGTGGCCGGCCGACGGGATGGACACGTGGACACCGTCGGCGACCTGGGGCAGCAATCCCATGGCCATGAACTCCGTGGTGCCGATCGCGAACCCACCCATGGCGAGCGCGAGCAGGGACAGGGCGAAGGGCGTCGTCCTGGAGGTCCCGGTGGTCTGCAGGGCCGTCAACCGAGTGAGGCGAGGGCGTCGTTGAACGTCGGTGACGGGCGCATCACGGCGGTGACCTTGTCGGCGTCCGGGCGGTAGTAGCCACCGAGGTCGACCGGTTGGCCCTGGACGGCGATCAGCTCGTCGGTGATGGTCTGCTCGTTCTGGGTGAGCGTCTCGGCGAGGCCCTTGAACGCCGCCGCCAGCTCGGGGTCGTCGTCCTGCCGGGCGAGCTCCTGCGCCCAGTACATCGCGAGGTAGAAGTGCGAGCCTCGGTTGTCGATCGAGCCGACCTTGCGGGCGGGAGACCGGTTCTCGTTGAGGAACGTGCCCGTGGCGCGGTCGAGGGTCTCGCCCAGGATCCGGGCGTGGGGGTTGTCGTTGGCCGCGGCGTACTTGCCGAACGACTCCGCCAGGGCGAGGAACTCACCGAGGCTGTCCCACCGGAGGTAGTCCTCCTTCAGCAGCTGCTGCACGTGCTTGGGCGCCGAGCCGCCGGCTCCGGTCTCGAACAGGCCGCCGCCGTTGATGAGCGGGACGATCGACAGCATCTTCGCGCTGGTGCCGAGCTCGAGGATCGGGAACAGGTCGGTGAGGTAGTCGCGCAGGACGTTCCCGGTCACCGAGATGGCGTCCTCGCCCCGGCGGATGCGCTCGAGGGAGTACGCCGTCGCGAGCTCGGGCGACAGGATCTGGATCTCGAGGCCGTCCGTGTCGTGGTCGGGCAGGTAGGCCCGGATCTTGGCGATCAGGTTGGCGTCGTGGGCCCGGCTCTCGTCGAGCCAGAAGATCGCCGGGGACCCGGTCGCGCGGGCCCGCGTCACTGCCAGCTTGACCCAGTCGCGCACGGGCACGTCCTTGGTCTGGCAGGCGCGCCAGATGTCGCCGGCCTCGACGTCGTGCTCGATCAGCACGTCGCCGGCCGTGTCGACGACCCGTACCGAGCCTGCCGATGCGACCTCGAACGTCTTGTCGTGCGAGCCGTACTCCTCGGCGGCCTGGGCCATCAGGCCGACGTTGGGCACCGAGCCCATCGTGGTCGGGTCGAAGGCGCCGTGGGCCCGGCAGTCGTCGAGCACGACCTGGTAGACGCCGGCGTACGACGAGTCCGGGATCACCGCGAGTGTGTCGGCCTCCCCGCCGTCGGGACCCCACATGTGGCCGCTGGTGCGGATCATCGCCGGCATCGACGCGTCGACGATGACGTCGGACGGCACGTGCAGGTTGGTGATGCCGCGGTCGGAGTCGACCATGGCCAGGGCGGGCCCGGCCGCGATGCCCGCGTCGAAGGCGGCCTTGACCTCGGCGCCGTTGTCCAGCCTGTCGAGACCGGCCAGGATGCCGCCGAGCCCGTTGCTCGGGCTCAGACCCGCGGCCGCGAGCTGCTCGCCGTACGTCGCGAAGACCTCGGGGAAGAACGCGGTCACCACGTGGCCGAAGATGAGCGGGTCGGAGACCTTCATCATCGTCGCCTTCAGGTGGACCGAGAACAGCACGTCGTCGGCCCGGGCCCGGGCGATGGCGTTGGTGAGGAAGGCGTGCAGGTGCGCGACCTGCAGCACCGTGGCGTCGACGATCTCACCGGCGAGCACCGGTACGGACTCCTTGAGCACGGTCACGGTGCCGTCCTCGGCCTCGTGCTCGATCCGCAACGTGTCGTCGGCCTCGATCACCACGGACTTCTCGTTGGACCGGAAGTCGTGCTGCCCCATGGTGACGACGTTCGTCTTCGAGTCGGGGCTCCACTCGCCCATCGAGTGGGGGTGCCGGCGGGCGTACTGCTTCACGGAGTCGGCGGCCCGCCGGTCGGAGTTGCCCTCGCGGAGGACCGGGTTGACCGCGCTGCCCTTGACCTTGTCGTAGCGCACGCGGACGTCCTTCTCCTCGTCGGTCGAGGGCGTGTCCGGATAGTCGGGCAGGTCGTAGCCCTGGCTCTGCAGCTCGGCGATCGCGGCCTTCAGCTGAGGCATCGAGGCCGAGATGTTGGGCAGCTTGATGATGTTGGCCTCGGGGTGCGTGGCCAGCTCGCCGAGCTCGGCGAGGGCGTCGTCGAGGCGCTGCGCGTCGGTCAGGCGTTCGGGGAACTGGGCGATGATCCGGCCGGCGAGCGAGATGTCGCGGGACTCGACGGTGACGCCCGCCTGCCCGGCGTACGCCTGGATGATCGGCAGGAAGGAGTACGTCGCGAGCAGCGGCGCCTCATCGGTGTGGGTATAGATGATCGCAGGAGACTCGGACACTCCTGGGACGCTAGCCAGTGGTGCCGAGGTCCCACAAACCGGGGGTCTACCCTCGATCCGGGCCGCCGCGCCGGCCCATGGCGTCAGGACCGTCCGGGGAAAGGATCCGCCATGACCGACACCGCCACGACCGGGGCGACGACCACCGGGACCACACCGCCACCCGGTCCGGGGCAGAAGCTGGCCGCGGAGTTCCTCGGCACCTTCGTGCTGGTGTTCTTCGGTGTCGGGTCGGTGGTGCTGATCAACATCGCGGGCGGCGGCCGGCTGGCGGTCTCCGACATCACGGCGATCGGGCTGGCCTTCGGCATCTCGGTGATGGTGATGGTCTACGCCGTCGGGCGGGTCTCCGGTGGGCACTTCAACCCGGCGGTCTCGCTGGGCGCCGCGATCGGCGGCCGGGTCGCGTGGACCGAGGCGCTGCTCTACATGGTGGTGCAGGTCGTCGGCGGCATCGTGGGGGCCGCCGCTGTCGCGGTGGTCGCCGAGAGCTACCCGTCCTTCACGCTCACCGGCCGGATGGGCGCGAACTCATTCGGCGGCTCCGACCTCGCGATCTCCTGGTGGGGCGCCCTCCTGCTCGAGGCGATCCTGACCGCCGTCTTCGTGTTCGTGATCCTCGCCGTCACCGACGTCCGCAACGAGCACCCCGCGCTCGCGCCGCTCGCGATCGGCTTCACGCTGGCCGCGATCCACTTCGTCGCGATCCCGGCCACCGGCACCTCGGTCAACCCGGCGCGATCCATCGGCCCGGCCCTCTTCGACGGGAGCCACGCGCTGCAGCAGCTGTGGGTGTTCATCGTCGCGCCCCTCCTCGGGGGCGCCGTCGCCGGGCTGCTCTACCCGCTGGTCTTCGGGCACGGCCGCGAGCCCGTGCGTGGGTCGGGCCTGCGACTCGGCGTACGCCGGCCGGCCGGCGTGCCGGGGTACGGCGCGCCGGACGCGCTCCAGCAGCAGTGGACCCAGCAGCAGCCGTGGGCGTCCGGCGGCCCGGGCTGGCAGCCGCAACAGCAGCAGCCGACATCGTGGGAGCAGCCACCTCCGCAGGCGTGGCCGTCGCAGGGAACCGATGACCCGGACGACGGGCGCACCCAGATCCGCCCGCAGCAGTAGCGTCAGCGGGCGCTCATCCGGACCAGCGAGAGGCTGGTCGAGATGGATGTCGTGTCCTCCTGGGCGACCATGCCGAGACCGCGACCGAAGTAGGTCTGGACGGTGTGCAGCGGCGCCAGGCTGCTGAGGTCGCGGGTGACGACGGTGTGGCGGAACGTGCGTCGGGTGGTGGCGACGGTGCCGGTCAGCGAGACCACCGTCGAGCGACGTTGCACCACACGCGGCTGCTGGGCGTTGAGATAGCCGTCGCCCTCCCGCGGCGTCGCCGTCAGGATCAGCCCGGCCTCGGCTCCGTCGCGCCCGGCCTGCCACGACCGGGGTGCCAGCCGGTCGAGCGGCGAGCCGTGCGGGACGACCAGCTGGCCGAACCACCACACGTTGCCGGCGTCGTCCACGGCGTACCACCTGGTCATCGCGGTCCGGTCCTCCCCCTGGGCGCGCACCTGCCAGCGGACGGCGGTGGTCGGCACGCCGTCGATGGAGCGTCGTCCGGGCAGAACGGTGGCGAGGACGACCCGGTTGCCGTACGGCGTGTACTGCCGATAGGTCCACCGGGTGCCGGGATCGAGGGGGAACCACGCGTTCCTGGCGCCGCCGTCGAAGTCGGTGGGGTCCGGGCTCGAGGTGGGGATGGTGAGCCCGTCGACGCCGGCCGGACCTAGCGGCGCGGGCGACGCGCCACACCCGGTGAGCACGGCCGAGCCGACCGTCAGGGCGACCAGCGTGGCCAGGGCGCGGAGCGCCCAGAAGCCCGCGCGCGTCATGCCAGCAGCATGCCAGCCCGGCTGAAGCCCACGGCCCTTCCGCTGCTAGCGTCGACGGCGTCGTCACCCGGGTCCGTGACCGGGTCGCCACCGTCGTTCCGAGGAGATGTCTCGTGAGCTCAACCCCGCTCAAGGTCGCCGTCACCGGCGCCGCCGGCCAGATCGGCTACAGCCTGCTGTTCCGTCTCGCGAGCGGGTCGCTGCTCGGCGCCGACCGCCCGATCGAGCTGCGGCTGCTGGAGATCGAGCCGGCGCTGAAGGCGCTCGAGGGCGTGGTCATGGAGCTCGACGACTGCGCGTTCCCCACGCTGGCCGGCGTCCAGATCGGGGCCGACCCTGCGCAGGTCTTCGACGGCGTCAACCTCGCCCTGCTCGTCGGCGCGCGACCGCGCGGCCCGGGCATGGAGCGCAGCGAGCTGCTCGAGGCCAACGGCGCGATCTTCACCGCGCAGGGCAAGGCGCTCAACGAGGTCGCCGCCGACGACGTCCGGATCGGTGTCACCGGCAACCCGGCGAACACCAACGCCCTGATCGCGATGACCAACGCCCCCGACATCCCGCAGGAGCGCTTCTCGGCGCTGACCCGCCTCGACCACAACCGCGCGATCTCGCAGCTGGCGCAGAAGACCGGCGCCGCGGTCACCGACATCGCGAAGATGACCATCTGGGGCAACCACTCCGCCACCCAGTACCCCGACCTCTTCCACGCCGAGGTCAACGGCGCGAACGCCGCGGAGACGGTCGGCGACCAGGACTGGTTGGAGAACACCTTCATCCCGACCGTCGCCAAGCGCGGCGCCGCGATCATCGACGCGCGCGGCTCGTCCTCGGCGGCCTCCGCCGCGTCCGCGACCATCGACGCCGCCCGCGACTGGCTCCAGGGCTCGCCCGAGGGCGACTGGGTCTCGATGGCGGTGCGCTCCGACGGGTCCTACGGGGTGCAGGAGGGCCTGATCTCGTCGTTCCCGGTGACCACCTCGAACGGTGACTGGTCGATCGTGCAGGGGCTCGAGATCGACGCCTTCTCCCGCGGCCGGATCGACGCGACCGTCGCCGAGCTCGCCGACGAGAAGGACGCCGTCACCCAGCTCGGCCTGATCTGACGGCCCTTCGACCGAGCCTGCGGGGTCGAAGACCCAGGCCGGCAGGTCGAGGAGCGCTCGGCTCGAACCGAGCGTGCGAGGGACGAGCGACGCGTCTCGAGACCCGGTGACGGCGCCTGGGGCCTCAGCCGTGGTCTCGACAGGCTCGACCGACGGCGCAGGCTCGACCGACGGCG
>Ga0070665_100000524_pt1 | contig 54647 bp, 28 predicted proteins | sample KBSS13metaG_FD_65862 | JGI IMG/M metagenome (GOLD analysis project Ga0070665, IMG submission 65862) | Switchgrass rhizosphere microbial communities from Kellogg Biological Station, Michigan, USA - KBS S1-3 metaG | ecosystem: Host-associated > Plants > Roots > Rhizosphere > Soil ...
TGATTGCGAGCTCTGCCGGAAGTGGGCGTGCCACCGCCGTCAACGTCCCAAGCCAAGGGAGCTCTGCCCTTCAGCTTAGTCAGGAACGGGCCATACTCCGGCGCGAACCAGAGGCTAAAGAATTCAAAACTTCCACGTGCGGAGTCAGGCTTCGTTTGATCAGCCGTGACAATATCCCTCGGGCGTGGTTGATTGTCTGACGGACACCAGAATGTGGCAGGAGCTTTTACATACAGCTTGTAAAAGTCCACCATTACGGCGTTGCTGCTGGCGTACGAAACCCAATCTCCTTGCACGTTATCGTTGGGCAGCCGATCCTTAAAATCGTTAGCGTACATGATGAGGCACTGCCCGAGACTTCGCAGGTTGGCGGAGCACGCAGTCAATCGAGCGTGCTCGCGAACCTTGTTAATAGAGGGCAGCAGGATCCCTAACAACAGTGCGATAATGCCAAGAACAATCAGGAGTTCGATGAGCGTGAACCCCGCAAGTCTTCGTGATACCCCAGATTGACGTTCGACAGTGGCGATCGACATTGCTTTCTCCCGTTGTAATGCTTTTACTTACCGATGATGGAAAATTCAACGAGAATAATCCGTGCAATCGTTAAGTGAATTACGAATTGAATCGGGATTTTTCTCAATGGCCTTATGTCAGCCAAATCTCATGCAACTCTCATCTTCACGGGGCTATACTTCCGCCCTTCCTGACCAACTCTCAGGAAGTTTTATGGGTTAGGAAGGGAGCGGGAGTGTCATGCGATCAGTCTACTTCGGCGGATTCTTTCAGGCATAGCGCATATCCGGTCGGAAGTAATACACGCCTTGAGTCGTCGGATCGGCCTCGCGTGCTTGGAAAATTCCTCTTTGTAGGCAACCGCAAATTTTACGTTCGCGGCGTGGCTTACGGTCCATTCGGACCTGACGACACTGACGAAACCTACGGCTCACCCGCCACGGTTGCGGAAGATTTTGCACGTCTGGTAGCAACCGGGTTTAACACCGTCAGAACCTACAGTGCTCCGCCCAAGTGGTTCCTTGACGCGGCCTCTGTACACGGCCTGCGCGTGATGGTCGGGCTGGCGTGGGAGCAGCACATCGCGTTTCTCGACGACCGACGACGGGCCCGCGCCATAGAAGAGAATGTTCGACGTGTCGTCCGCTCCTGCGCGGGCCATCCCGCCATTCTTTGCTACACCATTGGCAATGAGATATCCGCGCCGATCGTCCGCTGGTATCACCATCGCCGGCTTGAACAATTTCTTGAGCGGCTTTACCACGCAGTCAAACGTGAGGATCCGGCCGCGTTGGTCACCTACGTCAATTATCCGTCGACTGAATACCTTGAACTTCCGTTCCTCGATTTCGTGAGTTTCAATCTTTACCTGGAGACGCCGGAGAAGTTGGAAAGCTATCTGGCCCGGCTGCAGAACATCGCGGACAACCGGCCGCTAGTGCTGGCAGAAATCGGGCTGGATTCATTGCGCAACGGCGAAGAAAAACAGGCTGACGTTCTCGACTGGCAGGTCCGCGCAGCGTTCGCCTGCGGCGCGGCCGGCGTGGTAGTGTTCAGCTGGACGGACCAATGGTTCCGGGGCGGAAGTGAAATCACGGACTGGGCTTTTGGCTTAACCGCCCGTGATCGCACCGCCAAGCCGGCGCTACACGCCGTCAGCCGTTCGCTGGACGAAATCCCGTTCCCGCCGCAAAAGCGATCTCCGCTAATTTCGGTGATCGTGTGCACCTATAACGGACAGCGCACCATTGCCGAGTGTTTAGACGCGCTGATGAATCTCGATTACCCCGAGTTCGACGTCATCGTTGTCGACGATGGATCGACCGACGGCGTGGCGGAGATCGCCAATCGATACAGGGTTAATCTGATTCGCACGGAAAATCAGGGACTGAGTCGCGCTCGCAATACGGGATTGGCCGCCGCCCGTGGAGAGATCGTCGCGTACATCGACGATGACGCGTATCCGGATCGACATTGGCTGCGATATCTCGCACACGCGTTTGATCACAGTAGTCACGTCGGCATCGGCGGGCCGAATATCCCGCCGGGCGACGACGGGCTGGTTGCCGATTGCGTCGCCTGTGCGCCGGGCGGACCCGTTCACGTGTTATTGACCGACCAGGAAGCCGAGCACATTCCCGGCTGCAACATGGCGTTTCGGCGAGAAGCGCTGGAGGCTATTGGTGGGTTTGACCCGCAATTCCGCATCGCCGGAGATGACGTGGACGTGTGCTGGCGATTGCAGGCGCGAGGGTGGACGCTTGGATTCAGCCCTGCAGCAATGGTCTGGCATCACCGCCGCAACACGGTTCGTGGTTACTACAAGCAGCAATTTCACTACGGCAAAGCTGAGGCAGATCTCGAACGCAAATGGCCCGAAAAATATAACGCCGTCGGACACCTCACGTGGACCGGGCGATTGTACGGCCCGGGCTTTTTCGATTCGCTGAATTGGTGGGGGCGCCGCCGCATCTACCATGGCCAGTGGGGAAGCGCTCTGTTCCAATCCGTTTATCACGCACCACCGAGCCTGTGGGCATCGTTGCCAATGATGCCGGAATGGTATGTGCTCATTTTGTTCCTGGCGACCGCGTCGCTGCCGGGATTGCATTGGCTGCCGCTGGCACTCTCGCTGATGTGCACCGCGGTGACACTCGTGTTGGCGTGGACGCGAACCACGTCGGTGTCTTTGGGCTGCCGCGCGTCTAAACGCTCGTACGTCAAGCGACGACTGCTTACCGCGGCGCTCTACCTGATTCAACCGATTGCGCGATTGTTGGGGCGCGTTCGCAACGGCTTGCACCCATGGCGTCGGCGCGGCGCGCGCAACTGGACCCTTCCCTGGAAACACAGTTTCCAGACTTGGAGCGAACAGTGGCGCTCTTCGTCCGATCGGATTTGTGAACTTGAAAAGGAACTCCGCGGCGCGGGCGCAGTGATCCTGCGAGGTGGCGACTTTGACCGCTGGGATGTCGAAGTCCGCGGCGGCATGTTCGGCGCGGCTCGGATTTATCTTGTCGTTGAAGAGCACGGCCAAGGCCGACAGTTGGCACGCTTCAGCGCGCGGCCGAAGTGGTCGCCCGCCGCATTGTTGTTGGCGACCGGACTGCTGGGGCTCTCAGCCTCTGCGGCCGCTTCCGGTTCCGCGGCGCTGAGCACCTGCTTTGCGACGGTTTCACTTCTGTTGTTGCTCGCCGGCGCTTTTGAATGCGGCGCTGCGGTGGCCACGGTGATTTCCGCGGCCAATGCAGCGGTCGCATCTGCAAAACCCCGGCCGGCGACACCTAAATTGCCTCCGCCGGTTGAAATCATGGATGACGAAGCCGACGAGCTGAAAGTAGTTGAAACGGCTCGTTAAATCACTGATATACAACGGATATTCGGAGAGTGGTGTTTTGAAATCAGTCAGGTATTTGCCGAGAGTCTACCGTTACCTGTCCCCCTATTGGAGACTGGCCACGGTTTCCGTTTCCATCATGGTTGCCGCGGGCTTGATCGGGTTGGTCGTCCCGTGGCCGCTTCAGATCCTGATCGACAACATCCTAGGTCACAAGCCGCTGCCCCCGGCCTTCAAATCCATCCTTGGACCGGTGGTGGACAGCCCGAATGGATTCCTAGCGCTGGTCGTGGTGGCCGGGTTTCTGATCGTTCTGGTCCAGAACGCTCTGACGGTGCTCAATAACTACGTCAACGTGCAGATCGAGCAGAACATGGTGCTCGATTACCGCAGCGACCTGTTTCGCCACGCGGAGCGATTGTCGCTGGCGTTTCACGATCAAAAGCGGTCGGGCATGCTCATCTACGCAATCAACGGGCAAGGCGACGCCGTAGCCCGTGTCGTGATGACCATTCCGCCGCTCGTGCAAAGCCTGCTGACGTTGATCGGCATGTTCTGCATCGTGTTTTCCATTGACCGCACGTTGGCGTTGCTGTCGCTCAGCGTCATCCCGTTCCTTTACTACTCGGTCGGCTACTACGTCAAACACATCCAAGCCAGGCTGCACAAGGTAATGGAGATGGAAGGCGAATCGCTCTCCATCGTGCACGAGGCAATCTCGATGTTGCGGGTGATTGTCGCCTTCGGGCGTGAAGACCATGAACATCGTCGTTTTCGTGAACAAGGCCGTCGCGCGGTGGACGCGCGCGTGAAGGTCACGGTGCGACAGACGGCGTTCAGTCTGTTCGTGAATACGATCACCGCCGCAGGGACTGCACTGGTGCTTGGAGTGGGCGCTCATCACGCGATGCAGGGCAAAGTCAGCGTCGGCCAACTGCTCGTGATAATGTCGTACATCGCGCACGTGTATCAGCCGCTGGAGGCGATCAGCACCACGGTCGGCTCGATGCAGGACGTGTTCATGCGGCTGGAACTCGCATTTGACGTGCTCGACAAGGTGCCTGAAATCCAGGACCGCCCCGGCGCCGTCGATATCGGCCGTGCCCGCGGATCGATCCGCTACGACGGCGTGAATTTCAGCTACAGCGGCCGAAAGGACACGCTTCGCGACATCTCGTTCAGCGTTGATGCGGGTCAGGTGATCGGCATTGTCGGTCCGACCGGTGCCGGAAAGAGCACGCTTGTGAGTCTGCTACCGCGATTCTACGGCACGCAGAGCGGGCGCATTCTAATCGACGGCAAAAACTCCGAAGATATCACGCTGGAGTCGCTTCGCCGGCAGATCAGCGTGGTGTTGCAGGAGCCGCTGCTCTTCTCCGGGACGATTGCGGACAACATTCGCTATGGCCGGCTTGAGGCGACCCGGGATGACATCATTGCTGCCGCCAAGGCTGCCAACGCGCACGACTTCATTGTTCGTCTTCCCAAGCAATACGAGACCGAAATTGGCGAACGCGGTGCACAGCTTTCCGGCGGCGAGCGTCAGCGAATTTCTGTTGCAAGGGCGTTTTTGAAGGATTCGCCGATCCTGATCCTCGATGAACCCACAAGCGCCATCGACTCGAAGACCGAGTCCGTCATTCTCGAGGCGCTCGAGCGCCTCATGATCGGCCGGACGACGTTTATGATCGCGCACCGTCTATCGACGATCCGAAAGGCGGACCGCATTCTAGTGCTGGATCGCGGCCAGCTCGTACAACACGGCACCCACGATGAACTCATCGGCTGCGAGGGACTATATCGCCAGCTCCACGACATGCAGACGCGTCCACAGCAACACGCCAACAACAACGGCCACGCGGAGGTGCACCCAAATGCCGACTTGATCGGCGCCACCATTCAAACTGATGAAGTGGGGGCCGAACCGTGAAAGCCGGCGCCCGCAAGAAGATCGTGATACTCGGCATGGTGACGAAGATGCCGGTGGCCGGCGTGGTGTGGCAGACCGCGCACTACCTCGTCGGCTTCCAGCGGATGGGATACGACGTGTACTACGTCGAGTCGCACGCGCGAACGCCTACGCCGTTCATGAAGAATCCCGGCGACGATGCATCTGTCCTCGCGGCGAATTTTATTGCCGCCATGATGCGCCGCTTTGACCTGGGTGCCGATCGCTGGTGCTTCAACGCGCTTCACGAAGAATCTCCCCGCTGCCTGGGAATGAGCGACAGTCAGCTCAAGCAGCTTTATCGCGACGCGGCCCTCATCATCAACCTACACGGCGGCACGCAGCCATTGCCCGAACACTACGCGACAAACCGACTGGTGTATCTGGAAACCGACCCTGTCGAACTGCAAGTCGAGCTCTACAACAAACAGCAATCGACCATCGAGTTTCTGAAACCGCATTGCGCATTCTTTACGTTCGGCGAAAACTACGGCCAAGCCGACTGCAAACTGCCCGTGACCGATCTTTTCCCGTTCCATATGACCCGTCAGCCAGTGGTGATGGATTTCTGGAAAGACTGCGGCGACGGCCCGGGATCGGCGTTCACCACAATCGGCAATTGGGAGCAGCGCTGGCGCACCATTCGCTTTAACGGCGAGGAATACGCATGGAGCAAGCACTTCGAGTTCATGAAATTCATCGACTTGCCGCAAAAGTCCAGCCAGGTGTTTGAATTGGCACTTTCCAGCTACACCGACGATGTGAAAGCGATGCTTGAGGGCAAGGGATGGCACGTGCGACATGCGATGGATTTTTCAATGGACACTGACCGCTATCGCAGCTACATCACAGGGTCGAGAGGCGAGTTTACGGTGGCGAAGGATCAGAACGTTCGGCTACGGAGCGGCTGGTTCAGCGACAGAGCCGTGACATATCTGGCGGCAGGCAGGCCGGTGATTACGCAGGACACCGGTTTTGGGAACATTTTGCCGACGGGAAAAGGGCTGTTTGCGTTTTCCACATTTGACGACATTCTGGCCGCTGTTGATGCGGTGAACGCCGACTATGCCGCTCACCGCCGCGCCGCATTGGAAGTAGCGCAAGAGCATTTCAGCCATGAGGGCGTTCTCGGTCGATTGCTAGCCGAGGTGGATGTCTAAGTGGTTCGTTGCGCACCCGTTTGGGGTTGCGCCTTGAAAGAGGTTTGCGATGCTGAACATGCTAACGCGTGCGATTCGCCGCCCGACGATCGGACCGGCCATCGAGGCGGATACGTCACTGCAATTGCAGGTGATCGAACTGCGGCAGCTCGTGGCCGCGCAGGCAGGTCAGATTGCCGCCTTGACGACGGCCATTCAGGCCGTTTCTCGCCGCGAGAGTGAATTGCGCAGCGCCCTGCTCGCCGGAGAAGATCTGACGCCACAGCCCGTCGTTCAGCAGCCCGTCGCCGCTCCGGTCGCCACGCCCGTTCGAAAGATCGCGACTCCGCCGTTATCGCGGGCGGCCTACCAGGCATTGGTCGATCGGATCCGCACGGTGGCCGCTACCGTATTGCCGCCGGCGGCCACGGTCGCCGTGGTCAGCAAAGGCGACGATGAACTGCTGCAGCTTGGCATGTGCCGAGGATGGCATTTCCCGCAGAGCGAAAACGGATCGTATTCCGGATACCACCCGCGCGACAGCACTGTCATCATCGAGCACCTGGATCAACTCCGGGCCAAAGGCGCGGCGTTCGTCCTTCTGCCGTCGACGTCGTTCTGGTGGCTTGATCATTACAAGGAGTTCGGTGCGCATCTCGCGGGCCGGCGCTGCATCTGGCAGGACGAGTCGTGTCGGATTTACGGCCTGTGATCGAAAAGAGGCGCAGGCGTTCGGACGGATTTCGATGGCGTTGTTCGGGAATAGAAAATGAAAATCAGTGTCGTCATCAATACCTATAACCGCGCCGCCAGCCTTCGGCAGGCGCTGGACTCCCTGCGCTATCAAACCTACGAGCCGTTTGAAGTGATCGTCGTGAAAGGTCCCTGCACCGATGACACCGACGCGGTGCTTCGCGAGTTCAACGGAGATATTCGGGTCGGCGTCTGCCCGGAGATTAACATCTCCAAGTCGCGCAATGTCGGCATTAAGGCGGCCGACGGTGATGTCGTTGCGTTTATCGACGACGACGCCCTGGCGGATCCGCTCTGGCTGGCCGGCTTGGTGGCGGGTTACGACTCGGAAAAAGTCGGCGGCGTCGGCGGAATCGTTTATGACCACACGGGATATACCCTGCAATATGCGTGCTGCGTGTGCGATCGGCTGGGCAATGCGTATCCGAATGTGTCGCGCCCGCTTTGGCCGTACCTGCTGCCGGGCGGGGATCAGTTCGTGCACCTGCTCGGTACGAATTCGAGTTTTCGACGCGATGCGCTGCTGGAAATCGGCGGGTTTGACGAAGAGATCGAATATTACCTCGACGAGACCGACGTCTGCATGCGGCTGATCGATCGTGGCTACTCCCTACGACTGCTGGACGACGCGGCTGTCTACCATAAGTTTCTTGCGAGTCACTTGCGCAACGACAAAAAGATACTCCGCAAACCGTTCCCGGTGGTGAAGAACAAATTCTACTTTTCATTACAGGCCGCATCCCCCATGCAATCGCTGCATGATGTGCTATCAGACTGCCATCAATTCGCAGGCAAACTCATAAAAGACGCGACTTGGGCGCACTCCGTGGGGCGGATCGGCCAAGCCGAGCTCGCGTCCTTCCGCGAAGACGTCGATCGCGCGACCCGGGTGGGCATTGATCGCGGGATGGCCGCCAAGCGGCAGTTGGCCTGCCTGCCGGCCAGGAGCGAGAGCAGCTTTCTGCCGTTTAAGGTTCGCCGTCCGGCCCGGCGGTCGACGATCTGCTTTGCCTCGCAGGAATATCCTCCTAGCCCGTGTGGCGGGATCGGCCGCTTCACGTACGACGTTGCCCGCGGCCTTGCGGCTGAAGGTCATGAAATTCATGTCATCACGCGTTCAACAGATCACAATCGCGTCGACCTTGAAGACGGTATGTGGGTGCATCGCGTGTTGCCCGAGGAAAAGAGCCCGTGGCCGATTCCGCAGCCGTCGCATCTGCTCGACAGGATCCTGGGCTGGGCGGCTGCCGTTCACAAAGAGGTGTTGCGGATCGGGAAAACGCGCAGGATTGATCTGGTCTCCGCCCCCGTGTGGGATTGTGAAGGTGTGTTCTGTCAGTTCGATGACCGCCTGCCGTTTGTGCTCACCCTGCACACGACCATGAAGACGGTGGCCGACCTCGGGCCGGCCAAGCCTTCGCCCGAGATGCAGCAACTACTCGGTTTGGAGCGTTACACGGTGCAGCACGCGATGAATCTCACTGCGCCGAGCCACGATATTTTGGAGAAGGTCCGCAAGGACTACGCCGCGCCGGTGGAACCGGCCCATGCATACGTGATCCCGCACGGCATGCCCGATCGCACGCGGGACTACCGCCGCCGTCGGCAGGACGATCGCGTGCGGATTCTTTTCGTAGGCCGCCTGGAAGTTCGCAAGGGCATCGACCTGCTCCTTAAGGCTGCGGCAACCATCGTGCGGGAGTTTACGAAGGTGGAATTCGTCATCGTCGGCAACGATACGATCATTGCCGAGAACCGCAGCACGTATCGAGAGCTCTTCGAGGCGCGTCATCGCGGCGATCCGGCGGCTTCCCGGGTGATCTTTACCGGCACCGTTTCAGACGCCGAGCTTTATCAGCACTACGCCGATTGCGACATTTTTTGCGCGCCGGCCCGGTACGAATCATTCGGACTAGTGTTCCTTGAAGCCATGATGTTCGGCAAGCCGGTCATCGGCACTGCTGCCGGTGGCATGAGCGAAGTGATCGATGCCGGCACAAATGGTTACCTCATTCCGCCCGGCGACGTTGAAGCATTGACGCGATACCTGCGACAGCTGATTAAAAGCGACGCGCTCCGCCAGCAACTTGGCGTTGCGTCAAGGAAGCGGTACGAACGCGAGTTCTCACTGGACAAGATGGTTCAAAACACGCTCCGAGCCTACACCGAAATCGGCGATCGCATTACCGCAACGATGTGAAGGATGAGATGATGTCAAACGGAAAAGGGATATCCCAGTTGCGCGTGTCGGTCGTGACCGGCGGCATCGTGCCGCGCGACGCCATGTCGACCATCTGCCGGCAACAGGTGTCGGCGATGAAGCGCTGGGCGGCCCATCGCGCCGTTCGGCTGGACGTGAAGGTCTACGCGTCGTTTTGCGAAGTAACCGATTCGCAAATCGCCGTCGCCGGCGCCGCGGCCGATGTTGCACTGGATTCGCACTTTATGGAATCCGACGTCATTCTCTATCACTTTGGCATTTTCAATCCGCTGTTTGATTCCATCCACCTGGCGCCGCGAGGAGCCAAAGTCGTCGTCTTCTATCACGGCATCACGCCGCCGGCATTGGCTGAGGAAAAAGACCGGGCAACGCTGTATCAGTCGTACGTGCAAGCGACCAACATGCACCTGGCCGATCAAATAATGGTCACGAGCCAATGCGTTGCGGATGATCTGGCCCGGCTTGGAATTGCCGATGCAAAGGTCGTTCGCGTTCCCCCCGCCACCGGGTTTAACGCGCCGCAACCAGCCCGAACGCCGCGTCCGTTCGGGAAGACGGCGCGATTTGCATATGTCGGTCGATTTGTTCCTGCCAAGGGTGTGCTGGATCTCTTGCAGGCGATCCGCGCCTTCCGCAACAAGAAATCCAGCGACCTGCGCCTGGACCTGATCGGCAGTCGAAGATTTTCTGATCCGGCCTACATCGAGCGTCTTCACGGTTTTATTGCAGAACACGGTCTGCACGACGTCGTGCACTTCCACTTTGACGCAGACGACTCTGAATTGAAGTCCTATCTAGACCAAGCCGATGCGCTCGTCCTTCCGTCGTATCACGAAGGCTTCTGTGTGCCGCTTATCGAAGCGATGGGGTGTGGATCCTTTGTTATCTGCTCAAACGCCGGCGCGCTGCCCGAAACGTCTGGCGGGCTGGGTCGAACTTTTCCGGTTGGCGATGCGGACGCGTTGTGTTCACGGCTGCAGGAATTTGTCGATGCGCGTCGACAAGACGTCTATCCGACCGAAAACGGCGCGTTGCCGTCCTGCGAGTGGCGGACACGCGTTGCGGACTACGTCGCGAATTTCTCACACGCACGGATCGAGGAGCGCTTTTGCTCGGCCGTCTTCGGAGATCTTTCTCCGGCGGAGTCGGAGGTTCGCGAATATCTGGCCAAGGCCGGCGCGGCGACAATAATGAGCGTGCGCGATCGACATGTGCAGACGCCAGTCAACCCGGCGATCCCCAGGCGGTTGGCCGAGGCGCTCGCGACGGCAAAAGTCGACCAACCAGCGCCGGCGGCACCAACGCCGCTGCCAAAGCCTTCCATCGAAGAGTTGCTGCCGTCGCCAAAGGAGTCGGCCGGATCGCTTTTGCAGTTGCGTCAACGAATGCAGTCAATTTCAGAATTGTCGCGCATCGTCCAACGCCACGAGGCGGCGCTCAGTACTCCGAAGCCCGGGAACGAGAGCGGGCTGATTCAGCAGGTGCTGCCCCTGATCGAATCGCTTCGTGAAGCCCAGCGGGCGTTAACACAACAACTCGGCGATAGCGTGCGTCAGCAGGTATCTCACGTCGAGCACCGGCTGCACATGGCGCTTACGCTCCTTGAAAAGCGGATTGATGAACTGTCCGCATCCAAACCGACTGAATCAGACGCTGGCGGATCGGCGACCGCCCCGTCGGAAACGTTACCGCGAACGACAGAACTGAAGAGTACGCCGACCACGTTCCTGCGATGATGCGATGACTCATCCAACGCTGACAGATTCTCTCCCCGCTTTGCTGCCGCTGTCGGACGGCGCGGTCGCTCCGCGCTCGTCGGAAGTGGGCGGGGTGAATGTGTGCGGCCTGCTTCGGACAGAGAGCGGGCTGGGTGCTGCCGCGCGGGGCTACATCCGCGCTCTGAAGGCATTGGGCACGACGGTATCGCTCCAAAACATGTCGAACGTGGTGGCCAACCGTGCCCAGGATTCGACCTACACCGATTTCGGTCACGAGACCGCTTTCGACGTGAACCTGGTGTGCGTCAATGCAGATATGCACTTCTCGGTTGTTGCCGAGCAGGGGATGGATTTCTTCGAGGGGCGCTACAACATCGGCGTTTGGGCGTGGGAGTTGCCGCGTTTTCCCGCCAAGTGGTTTGACCGGTTCGCCTATTACGACGAGATCTGGGTCGGCACTTCATTTATTGCAAGCGCTTTGGCGCCGGTTTCGCCGGTCCCGATCGTGCGAATGCCTACCGTGCTGACTCCGACCGTGGTGGGATCACGTGAAATCGGGCGCGCTCGGCTGGGCGTACCGCCGGACGAATTCGTCTTTCTCTTCACGTTTGATTTTACGAGCCTTGTCGGGCGTAAGAACCCGATGGCTGTGGTCGAGGCATTTTGCCGTGCGTTCAAGCCTGCTGACGAAGCGCGGCTGGTCGTGAAATCGGTGAATGCGTCGGCTAATCCGGAAGATCTGGAGGCGATGCGCCAACGGGCCGAAGGCTCGCGTGTGTCCTTCATTGACGGCTATTGGTCTGCGGCGGAGGTCAGTGATCTGACCGCCGCGTGCGACTGTTACGTATCGCTTCACCGGTCCGAAGGGACGGGCCTCACGATCAGCGATGCGATGGCGCTCGGCAAGCCGGTGATTGCCACGGGATGGTCGGGCAACACTGATTTCATGAACGTGTCCAACAGCTATCCGGTTCGGTACGAACTCGTGAAGCTATCCAAAGGCGTGGGGCCCTATGCCGCCGGTGAAACCTGGGCCGAACCGTCCGTCGAGCACGCGGCGGAGTTGATGCGGCACGTGTTCGAGCACCGCGAAGAGGCTGCTTGTCGCGGTGCCGTCGCCAAGCGCGATATTGAAACCGATTTCTCCGAAGCCGCCGTCGCGGAACTGATCCGCCAGCGGTTCGGTGCGATCGCCATTCGCCGCAAGCTCGCTTCGTTTCGGCGTGGCGTGAAGGCAAAGTACTTTGCGTACCAGAAACTTCTGAAGCAGTTCAACAGCGCGGTGTCGCGTGCGATACCGGCCGGTTCGACGGTCGCCGTGATCAGTCGCGGCGACGAAAAGCTGCTGCAACTGGAGGGCCGCACTGCATGGCACTTCCCGCAGACCGAAAGCGGAACCTATGCAGGGCACTACCCGGCCGACGGCGTTGAGGCGGTCGCTCAACTCGAGTCGCTGGTCCGGCGCGGCGCCCGTTTTCTGGTGATTCCGGAAACGTCGTTGTGGTGGCTGGAGCATTACGCAGAGTTTCGACAGCACCTGGTTACGAATTGCCGGCGATTGCGCAGTTCGCGATCGTGCATGATTTATGAACTTTCAACGCGACGCAACAATGCGCGTTGATCAGTGACTGAAGCAGTGATTGAGGAGCAGAAAATGTCCACGAAGTGGTTAAAGAAGTTTAAGTCATCGCGCGCCCGGGCGGCCCGTCCGGTTGCTGTTCAGGCCCGGCTGTATGTGGCCGAAATGCTCGAACAGCGGTTGTGCTTGAGCACCAATGTATTGTCGTACCACTACGATGCGGCGAGCACGGGCGTGAATTCCACAGAGGTCGCCTTAACGCCCAGCAACGTCAATGCTGCAACGTTCGGCAAGGTCGGATCAACTGCGGTGGATGGGCAAGTTTACGCTCAGCCGCTGTATATGTCGTCGGTGAACATCACCACCGGCTCGTCGCAGGGAATTCACAGCGTCGTCTTCGTGGCGACCGAGCACGATAGCTTATATGCGATCGACGCCGTCAATGGTTCGATCTTGTGGCAGGACAGCTTCATCAATCCCGCGGCTGGCATTACCACGGTTCCCAATATCGACGTGAGCAGCAACGACCTGGCCCCGGAAATCGGCATTACCAGCACGCCGGTGATCGACGCGTCGACCAACACTCTGTTTGTAACGGCCAAGACCAAGGAAGTCTCCGGCGGGAATACGCACTACGTGATGAAGCTGCACGCGATTGATATCGCCAACGGCAGCGAAAAGTTCGGGGGCGCCGTCACGATTGCGGATACGATCTACAACGGAAGCACTTACACGTACGTCAGCGGTCCAAGCGTGAATGGCACCGGCGACGGAAGTGTCAACGGCAAGATCGTCATGAACGCCCTGCGCGCCCACCAGCGAACCGCGCTGACGCTCATCAACGGCACGGTTTACATTGGATTCGCATCGCACTCGGATAACGGCCCCTACCACGGTTGGCTCCTTGGATATAACGCGACCAATCTCGCCCTGACGGCAGCCTTTAATGCGACGCCGGGCGGTGGACTTGGCGGCATCTGGCAGGCCGCGGGTAAAATCGCTTCAGACAGCCAGGGGTATCTCTACCTCTCCACTGGCAACGGGTCATTTGACACAACGCTGGATGCCAACGGCTTTCCCATCAAGGGCGATTACGGCAACTCGGTCATCAAACTGGCCGTCGATCCGACAAGTAGCTCCGCGAACCAAAACGTCAACGGGTGGGGTTTGAAGGTGGTGGATTACTTCACGCCGTTCAACCAGCAGGCGCTTAATCAGCAGGACGTGGATTTCGGCTCCGGCGCGCCGATGATCCTGCCTGATTCAGCAGGGAGTGCGGCCCATCCGCATCTGATGGTTGTCGGTGGAAAGGAAGGGCGCATTTATCTGGTCGATCGCGACAACATGGGGAAATACGACCCCAACACCGACCACGTAGTGCAGGAGGTAACGAACGGCGTCAACGGCGTAATCGATACGCCGGCTTTTTTTCAAAACCGTCTCTATTATGTCGGCAGTTATACGGATGTAGCCAAGTCGTTCACCGTATCCAACGGCATCATCTCGACAGTGCCGTCTTCGCAGTCGGCCGACAGCTATACGTTCCCGGGCGCAACGCCGGTCATTTCCGCCAACGGCACTGCAAATGCGATCATGTGGGCGATCGACAAGGGAAGCAATCAGCTGCGTGCGTATGATGCGACGAATCTGACCAACGAGCTCTACACCAGCGCCCAAGCGGCCAGCGGGCGCGATTTGATTTCGGCAGTGAAGTTTAGCAGTCCGATTGTTGCGGACGGGCGAGTCTATGTCGGCACGAACAATTCACTCGCGATTTTCGGCATCCTGCCGCCGCCGACGTCGACACCCGCGGCGCCGAGCGGGCTGGTTGGCAGTGCGAGCTCTCCCTATCAGATCACCCTGTCTTGGATCAACAACGCCACGAATCAGGCGGGCGTAAAGATCGAGCAGTCCGAAGATGGCACAAACTTCACCGAGATTGGCACGGTGGGCGTTTACGGGTCCAGCTTTACCGCCAGCGGCCTGCAGCCGGGCACGCAGTATGTGTTCCGGGTCCGTGCTTATAACAGCGTGGGCAATTCGGGATACTCCGCCACCGCAACCGTGGCTACGCCCAACTCCGCAGGCAGTAATGTCATCGATTTCTCATCCGGCTTTACCGCGGGCGACCCGCAACTGAAACTGAACGGTGCGGCAAAGGTCACGGGATCGGCTCTGCAATTGACCGACGGGGGCAACGGCCAGACGAGCAGCGCTTTCGGCACCACAGCCGTTAAGATTGATTCTTTCACCACATGGTTTTCCTTCCAGCAACTCAATGCCAGCGCTGACGGCATGACGTTCACTATTCAGGGCTTCGGGCCAACCGCCCTCGGAAGTGGCGGCGGCGGCTTGGGCTATGGCGGTATCACCCAGAGCGCCGCAGTCAAGATTGACCTCTTCAGCAACGCCGGCGAAGGCTCAAACTCCACGGGCCTATACACGAATGGCTCGCTTCCCACGCTTCCCGCAACAGATTTAACCTCGGCAAACGTCGATCTTCACAGCGGCCATGTGTTCAACGCGTTGCTGAATTACAACGGTTCAACGCTAACGGTCAGCATCACGGATGCGTCTACGAATCTGTCCGCTACGCAGTCGTACAGCGTGAATCTTCCCGGCTTGATTGGGAGTACCAGCGGGTATGTTGGCTTTACCGCCGCAACCGGCGGGCTTTCGGCGAATCAAAACATTCTCAACTGGAAGTACGTGGCCGGCCCGGTTGCTCCGACTAATGTTCAGACGATTCCGGTCACCCCGACACAGGTCAATCTCACATGGCTCTCCAAGGGCACGACACAGAGTGGTTTCAATATCGAACAGTCCACCGACGGCGTGAACTTTGCACAAGTGGCGCAGACGTTTTCGCCGGCGCGGAGTTTCCTGATCGGCGGCTTGCAGCCCGCCACAACCTATTTCTTCCGAATCAGGGCGTATAACGGGCAGAAGTTATCGGATTATTCCAACATTTCGTCCATTACCACGGCGTCTGGCGCTGGATCGGCTCTACTTGACTTCACGAACGGCTTCGCGAATTCGGCTTCACAACTTTCATATAACTTTTCCGCCAAAATAGTCGGATCCGCGCTTTCGCTGACGGATGGCGGAATGGGTGAACATGGAGCAGCATTCACAACCAACGCCGTGAATATCAATTCGTTCACGACGTCATTTAACTTCCAGACGCTCAACGCGTCGGGCGACGGATTCACTTTCTGTATTCAAGGCGCGGGCCCCGGCTCGATCGGTAACACGGGTATGGATCTTGGATACGGTGGCATCACTACGAAGAGCATCGCCGTAAAATTTGACCTCTATAGCAACGCCGGCGAAGGGGCGAACTCCACGGGTCTTTACCTCAGTGGTGCGACGCCGACCCTGGCCAACTCGATCGATTTAACAGGTACCGGAATCGATCTGCACAGCGGCCACGTCTTCAACGTTTCAATGACTTACAACGGTACGACGCTCGCCGTAACGATTAAGGACACGGCTACGAACGCGACGGCCACGCAGTCGTACACGGTAGACATTCCGAAGATCATTGGCGGTACGGCCGGTTATGTCGGCTTTACCGGCGGCACGGGCGGCGCGACGGCTACGCAAAACATTCTCTCATGGACGTTTAGACCGGCGCCGGCCGCTCCGAAGAACCTGGTGGCGACGGCAGTCTCCAATTCCGAGATTGATCTGACCTGGACCGAAAACGCCACCAACCAAACTGGATTTAAGATCGAGCGATCCACCGACGGAGTGACGTTCGCCCCGTTGGTGACAATCGGCAACGTGACCTCGTACGCGGACACCTCGTTCACGGTCGGCCAGCTTTACTATTACCGCGTTCGTGCGACGATCGCCGTGGGCGATTCGATCTATTCCAACACGTCCACCGCCATCGCCCCCACACCGCCCGCAACGCCGACCAATGTGCACGCGACGCTGATCACCGCCAATGAGCTTGATCTGGCGTGGAACGACAATGCCAACAACGAAGACAACTATGTGATCTATCGGAAGACGGGTAGCGCCGGCACGTTTAGCCTGATCGCCACACTGCCGGCCAACACTACGAGCTATAATGACACCGACGGCGGCGCGGGGCTCGCGGCGGGAACTCAGTACGTCTATCACATTCAGGCCGTGAACATTTCGGGCTTCAATGACTTTGCCGGGGTTACGCTCTCGACTCTGCCGGCGGCGCCGACGCAGTTCACCGCTGTGGCCGGCGACGGGAACGTGGACCTGAACTGGAACGCGAGTGTCGGAGCGACGTCCTACAGCGTGTATCGCGGCCTTACGCCGGGCGGCGAGGCTGCGGTTCCTGTCATTACGGGATTGACGACCACCTCGTTCACCGATCCTTCGTTGACCGGCGGCACGACATACTACTATCAGGTGACGGCCGTGAATTCGTCCGGTGAAGGCGCACGTTCGCAGGAAGCCTTCGCCACGCCAAATGCGCCCGGCCCGAGCCTTGAAATCACCACGCCCGAGGCCGCCACCGCTGGGAACAATTGCAGCATCACGATCACGGCGAAAGATACGAACGGCAATGTGAACGCCGGGTATCGCGGTACGGTTCACTTCACAAGCAGCGACCCGGCCGCGATTCTGCCGGCCAATTACACGTTTACCGCCGCGGATCAGGGCGTCCACGCGTTCAATGTCGTGCTGAAGACGGCGGGCAGTCGCACGGTAACGGCTACAGACAATGGTTCGCCGTCGCTGGTAGTCAGCGATTCGATCACGGTGAACGCTTCGTCGGCGACTCAGCTGGTCGTCTCCGGGTTCCCGACGAGCGTGACTGCCGGTGTGTCGAACAATCTCACGGTGACGGCGAAGGACGCATACGGGAACGTAGCCACCGGGTATTCCGGAACGGTGCGCATCACGAGTTCCGACGGCCAAGCAGCCCTGCCGGCCAACGCGACGCTGTTGAATGGCGTCCGCGCGTTCGCGGTGACGCTCAAGTCGGCCGGCAGCCGGTCGATCACCGCGACCGATACGGTCACCGGCAGCCTCACGGGGACGATCAGTAACATCACGGTCGCCCCCGCGGCGGCAAGCACGTTCGTGCTGACCGGCGTGCCGTCGCAAGTGACGGCGGGCAATTCCGGCACGTTTACGGTGACGGCGAAGGACGCGTATGGAAACACGGTAACCGGCTACACGGGCACGGTCCGCTTCACCAGTTCCGATACGCAAGCCGTGCTGCCGGCGAACTACACGTTCACCGGCGGCGACGCAGGCACACATACGTTTAGCGCCACGTTGAAAACAGCCGGAGCGCGAACGATCACCACGACGGATACAGCCAACGCGTCCATGAATGCCACCAGCTCTGCCATCACGGTGAAGGCCGCCACCGCCGTGAAGGCAGCGGTAACAACCCCCGCCCTCGCGACGGCCGGGACCGGGTTCAGCGTGACGGTGACGATCCAGGACGCATACGGCAACACCGCTACGGGGTACGTTGGCACAATCCGCTTCACGAGCAACGACGCGCAGGCCGTCCTTCCCCCGAACTACACGTTCACGAGCGGCGACGCAGGCGTTCGCGTGTTCACCACAACACTGAAGACCGCCGGTACGAAGACGCTGACCGCGACCGATACGGTTACCGCCAGCATCACCGGCAGCGCGTCGGTCAGCGTGAAGGCGGGAGCGGCGGTTCGCGTCAGCGTCGTCGCTCCGACATCGGTTTCCCGTCGAGTCGCGTTCAACATGACCGTCACGCTCTTTGACGCGTACAACAACATTGCGACCGGCTACCTCGGGACGCTGCACTTTACGAGCACCGAACCCGGCGCGCAACTGCCGGCGGACTACACGTTCGCTGCGGCGGACGCTGGGATTCGCGTCTTCACGGTGATGTTCAAGACGAAAGGAAACGACACCGTTACGGCGACGGATAAGTCAAACAGTTCGCTCACCGCAACGAGCAATCTGATTGCCGTGAGCTGATGAGCGTCGAATTGCAGGCAGTACCATGGATACTAGAAATCAAGATGTGACCGCACAAGCCGCCAACGCGGCAATGAACCGTCTTCTCGATGCGCCGATCGAGAAGGTGATCATCGCGTTTGTGGGGCGTCGACCGACGAAGCTTCCAGAGGAAATTGGGGAATGCAAAACCCTGCGCACGTTGTTGGCCAACCCCTATCCGCCGTTGAACCTGTTGCGGTTCATGATGGTGTGTATTGAAGCGTCGCCGCCTGATTCCAATGCCTGTCCGAGTGTTGTCAAAGAAGTGGCTTACTACGCGTGCCTTGCGGTCGCGATGGCGCGCTGCGGATGGTCGAGCCCGGATTTGAGCAACGATCAGTTAAAATTCGCCTTTGAAAAAGGAATGCAGCTGCGCTGGGCCGACGAAGACATTCAGTCGCTGTTCGACGAGGGATTGGCCGCGATCTTCAGCGCTGAGCGGGCCGCCGCAGAAGCCGCCGTGCAGCGGCCGACCATGTCGAGCGTGCTTGCCGACTTGCCTGCCGCAGTCGATGCCGCGATCGGTGAGAACAAGCTTTTTGCGCTGTGGCGATCGCCGGTGTTTCGTGGTGTCGCGACCGGGATTCTACTCGTGTTGATGGTGATACCACTTGCCTGTCAGATCATGCCTTCGCGCGATCTGGAGACGCCGGACTTGGAAGGATATCACGACTTGCCGTACGGAGCGGCGAGCGTATCGGGATGGGCGTGGGATTTGAATACGCCGAACGCGCCGATCAGCGTGGATATCAACGACGGCACGCACAAGGTCACGGTTGTGGCGGATGTTTACCGCGAGGATCTTCGTCTTGAAGGCAAAGGAAACGGAAAGCACGGATTTGTGTTCGAAATCCCCCGCGACTGGCGCGACGGTCGTACGTATTCGGTGTGGGTCACCGTTGCCGGGACTCAGCGCATCCTCGGTGATACACCGCGCGACGTAACTTATAAAAGGTGAGCCATTGGAACTCTCAGTAATCAAGCGACTCAATTGGGGCTGCGGCAATCATACGGCGGAAGGTTGGATTAATTCGGATCAAAAGGATGATCCACGGATCAACCTCCAGTGTGACATCCGCAACGGATTGCCGTTGGCCGACGACAGCATCGACTACGCGGTTAGCATCCATGCCCTTCCCGAGGTTCCGTACGACGGGCTGATCCCAGTCCTTCGGGAGTTGCGCCGTGTGCTGAGGCCGGGCGGCGTGCTGCGGTTGTGCCTGCCCGATCTGCTGAAAGGTGTGGACGCCTATCGACGCGGCGAGCGCGACTACTTCTTGGTTCCCGACACAGACGCAGCAAGTCTCGGCGGCAAACTTATCACCCAACTCATCTGGTACGGCTACTCGCGGACGCTCTTCACCAGTGATTTCGTCGAGGAGTTGCTACTGAAGGCCGGGTTTACGAGCGTTGCACATTGCCGCTTTCGTCAGACCGCCAGCCCTCATGCTGAGATTGTGCAGTTGGATAACCGTGAGCGAGAGAGTCTTTTTGTCGAGGCGACGAAGTAGGAGCCTCGCATGGCGATCATCATCGTAAGCGGCGCCCTAGCGAACAAGCCGCGCAATGGCGGCGAGGCCTGGGTGCGTCTGAGCTGGATCGAAGGATTCCGCAAGCTTGGCCACGATGTCTATTTCATCGAGCAGATCTCCGAAAAAGCCTGCGTCGATCGGGCGGGCGTTGCGTGCAGTCTCGAAGACTCGATCAACCTCGAATACTTCCGCCAGGTGACCGAATCGTTCGGTTTGTCCGGCCGATCGATCCTAATTTGCAATGACGGCGAAAAGATTATCGGCGCTACAAGGCCGGAACTGCTCGCGCTTGCGACGGGCGCGGCGCTGCTGGTGAACATCAGCGGCAATCTCCAGTGGGCACCCGTGATACAGCGGTTGCGTCGCAAGGCGTTGGTCGACATTGACCCAGGCTTCACCCAATTCTGGCACGATGCCGGAACCAGCCGCATTCCCGAGCACGACCATTACTTCACCGTCGCGCTCAACCTCGGCCGGCCCGAGTGCTGTATTCCGACGTGTGGGATCGACTGGAAGATCACCTTGCCGCCGGTCGTACTTGAACAATGGCCGGTTCACGCGGCGCCCGATCCGCTGCGGCTGACGACCATCGCCAGTTGGCGTGGCGCATTCGGCCCGGTGGAAGCGAGTGGCAAACGCTACGGTGTGAAAGCGCATGAGTTCCGCAAGTTCGTCGCTCTTCCATCACGCGTGAAGCAAAAGCTTGAGATCGCGCTGAGCATTCATCCCGGCGATCAACGCGATTCCGACCTGCTGCGCGAAAACGGTTGGCAGACGGTCAGCCCCGCGGACGTCGCCGCGACGCCGGCGGGGTTTCGCCAGTACGTACAGAATTCGGGCGGCGAGTGTTCGATGGCGCAGGGCATCTACGTCGACACGAATAGCGGATGGTTCAGCGACCGTACGGTTCGCTACCTTGCGTCGGGCAAGCCGGTGCTGGTGCAGGAGACGGGTTTTAGCCGCTGCCTGCCTTCGGGTCTGGGACTGGTTTCTTTCCGAACGTTCGACGAGGCCGTCGCCGGTGCGACCAGCATCGCCGAGCGATACAGCGAGCACTGTGTCGCGGCGCGGTCCATTGCCGAGCGATACTTTTCGTCCGACGTTGTTCTCAACCGATTCATCGATGACGCAGGCGGCCTGGCATGAGCGCGACATCCCGATTAACCATCCTGCTGAGCGGCATGATTGCCGGCGACCCCGGCCACGGCGGGGCCACGTGGGCGGTGCTGCAATACCTGCTCGGGTTGCGGCAGTTGGGACACGACGTGTATTTCGTCGAGCCGATCAACCCGGCCTCCGTCCGTCCGGCCGGATCGCCGTTTTCGGAATCGCACAACGCGGCGTATTTCCGAAAAGTCGTCGAGCAGTTTGGCTTGACCGACTCGGCGGCCCTTCTGCTGCGCGATTCGCGCACAACCGTCGGCCTGTCGTACGACGCGGTTCGCGAGGTCGCGCGGCGCACCGATGTGCTCATCAATATTTCTGGCATGCTGACCGACTGCACGCTGATCGAGCCGATTCCCACGCGCGTCTATCTCGATCTCGATCCTGCGTTCATCCAGCTCTGGCACGCGCAGGGAACCGACATGCGGTTCGACGCCCACACGCATTTCGTCACGGTCGGACAAGGCATCGGCCAGGCGAGTTGTCCTGTCCCGACGTGCGGCCGTGCGTGGATTGGCACGGCCCAGCCGGTCGTGCTGTCGCAGTGGCCGGTTGCGGCGGAGATTCGTCATAACGCGCTCACCACCGTTGGCAGTTGGCGCGGCTACGGCTCGGTCGAGCATCAAGGCATTCATTACGGCCAAAAGGCGCACTCGCTTCGGCAGTTCATCGACTTGCCGATGCAGACCCCGGAACCCTTCGTCCTGGCCATGGGCATTCATCGTGACGAGACCAAAGACCTTGAAGCCCTTGCCCGCAACCGCTGGCGATTGCTCGATCCGGCCGACGTTGCGGCAACACCGAACGAGTACCGCCGGTTCGTCCAACAGTCCAAAGCCGAGTTCGGAGTCGCCAAGAGCGGCTACGTCGCCTCGCGGTGTCAGTGGTTCAGCGACCGCAGTGCCGTCTACCTCGCGTCGGGCCGGCCGGTGGTGGCGCAGAATACGGGGTTCGACCAATGGCTGCCCACAGGACGCGGCCTCTTCGCATTCGAGACGGCGTCCGACGTGTGCGCCGCGATCGACGCGATCAATGCTGACTACGCCGGCCATTCTGCCGCGGCGAGACAGATCGCCGTCGAGTATTTCGATTCGGACAAAGTGCTGTCACGCTTGCTGGCGAAAGTGGGTGCTGCGTGAGCGAAACAGCGACGGTTATCCGCCCCCATGCCGACGAATTACACGCCGCCATTACGGCGATGCTCGGCGACGGCTACGCCGTCTCGATGCGACAGCCATGGGAATATTACTCCAGCTACCCAATCGAAGAGCTAGAAGTGCAAGGCGAGGGGCAATCGGCCAGACGAATCCTGTTCAAGGATCTCAGTCCTGCGGCGATGCTTGTCGATGCGCAACGGGCGAAAATGGAGTTTCAGTGCGATGCGCGCCGGGAGATCGAGGTGTACCGTAAGATCCTCTCCCCCAATCGACTGTCGACACCCGATCTGGTCGGGGCGGTGTGCGATCAAGCCGCGAATCGGTACTGGCTGTTTTTGGAAAAGGTCGAAGGTGCGCCGCTTTGGCAGGTGGGCGACTTTAGTATGTGGCGGGCCGCAGCGCAGTGGCTGGCGCAATTTCATAATTTGCTGGCCGATCGGGCAGAGTCGTTAGTTGCGCCTGCACATTTGCTTCGCTACGACGGCCGGGCCTGTCGTCGTTGGCTTGATCGGGCGGCGCGATTTGCTGATGGCGCTGATGTTCCCCTCCTGCACCGTAAGGCGGTGTGTCGGATTGCGGATTGCGGGCAGGTCCTCGCCGATCGAATTGACGCGCTTCCCACCACGGTTGTTCACGGCGAATTCTATGCGTCCAACATCCTCGTGGAGCGGCCCGACGGCGCAGCGCGCATCCGTCCCGTCGATTGGGAGATGGCCGGCGTGGGTCCGGATCTGATTGATCTTGCCGCGCTGACCGCGGGTAAATGGACTGCCGAACAACGCGATGAGATGGTGGCCGCCTATCGCGCCGCTCGCGATTGCCAGTATTCTGATCTTTCCGTCTCGCTCGACGTGTGCAGGTTGTACTTGGCGGTTCATTGTGTGGGATGTTCGCCGAGCTGGTCGCCGCCGAAGGAGCACGCGTTCAATTGGCTTGGCGAGGCCATCCGCCTGGCTGAGTCACTCGGGTTTATTTAGAGAATCGATGACTCAGGAATTGCACAACCTCGCTCGACCACGCCGCGTCCTTATCGTCAATGCCGATGACTTCGGCATGAGCACGGGTGTGAACCGCGGCATTGTGAAGTCGCACGAGCACGGCATCGTGACCAGCGCGAGCCTGATGACGCGTTGGCCTGCGGCGACGGAAGCCGCCGAGTATGGTCGCGCGCATCCGCAGTTAAGTGTTGGTTTACATTTTGAGCTGGCCGAATGGGTTTATCGAAATCACGCTTGGGAGCAATTGTATCAGGTTATCCCCAGCGACGACGCGGACGCCGTAAAGGCCGAGTTGGAGCGCCAGCTTGCCGACTTCCGCCGCCTCATGGGGCGCGATCCGACTCACTTGGATTCGCACCAGCACTTACATCAGCGTGATCCGACCAAATCGATCATGATGGACTGTGCGCAGCAGATCGGCGTGCCGCTGCGTTCATTCACTCCATCGATCCAGTACTGTCATCAATTCGCCGGCCAAACACAACGCGGCGAACCGTATGCCGAAGGCATTTCCGTTGCCAACCTAGTGAAGATTCTCAGCGGTCTGCCGGCCGGAGTCACCGAACTGGGCTGTCATCCGGGCGACGATGCCGCACTCAACTCAGTGTACCGCCTCGAACGGCAAATCGAGGTAGCCACCTTATGCGACTCAGCGGTTCGCGAGGTGATTGTCCGAGAGGCGATTCTACTGAGTTCGTTTGCGGTCGTGTAGGTGATCCTTCGTTGAAGAGCGCTGCGGCGATGGTGGCGGCCGAGAGGGCGAGCAGAACTCTGCTTGTTCACGCGCCGACGAAACGAGCAGCATACCTCTCGATGGATTTATTTTGGATATTGCATTTTTTCTCTGCCTTAATATTCAATGTTGCTGCACGCAACAAGACATTTGTCGCAGTTCCATCCCCGCCTGTCGCTAGCTGGCCTCCGCCCGTTCGTAGGTGACTTCACACTCAACGTAGAGAGATTGGACGGCAGCCTTGACCGCCGCGAACAATTCGTCATCCTGCGGCAGATTACTCGTGTCCATCTTCTTCTTCATCGAAGGGAGTCGACGAACCGTGGTCGCAAAAGTCCTGCCGAAGAATTCGAGCTGAGCTTCGTCATCTGCTCGCGCATCGACGTGGTTTAGCATCTGTGAAGCGGTAAGTATGGCGGTAAACGACACGGGGTCGGACGGTTCGAGCACGTCAACGGGAACTTTCCGCCTTAGGGGATGAGCGTTGGATTTATGGCGATCGAACGGCGGCGGCACCCTGTGGTTCGTGCCGCCAACGGCTCACTCATCGCTCCATTTCACAGAACACCGAAGTCGCGGGCTTTGTCTGCTCGCCGAGCACCATCTGCAGAGCAGCACCCCGGGAGCTTGTCCGACCCCTCCTTGGCGCACCTGACCACGCTTTTCTCACGCCACTCGATTTCGTGAGAGCACCGAGTGGCATGCATCCTCCATCCGGACCAACCGCGACTCAATCATCGCTGCGGGTTTTGGCGGGCTGAACAGGTACCCTTGCATCAGGTCACAACCGGCCGAGAGCAGGAAGTCTCGTTGCCCGGGCGTTTCGACACCTTCTGCAATGACGCTCAAGCCCAAACTCTTTGCAAGTGAAATGATGGCCGTGGTAATGATGCGGCCATTGGTCATGTGCCGCCCGTTTTCCAGCGTGCTGACGAATGATTGATCGATCTTCAAAGTGTCGAGCGACAGTCGCTGGAGATATGCGAGCGAGGAGTAGCCCGTGCCGAAATCATCGATCGCAACACGCACGTGTAATTCCTTAAGCCGTGCAAGTTTTTCAGCCGCGTCTCGCATGTTGCGCATCAACAGGCTCTCCGTCAGTTCGATCTCAAGCCACTCGTGCGTCACGCCGGCACTGGCCACCGTGCTGGCGATTGTTGCTACAAAATCAGCCTGCGTGAACTGTAACGTCGATACGTTTACGGCGATCGGCACCGGTGCAATGCCGCTCGCCGTCCACTTCGCGGTCTGGCGCGCGGCTTCGGCGAGCACCCAAGCGCCGATCGGAAGAATCAGACCCGTATCCTCCGCCAGCGGAATGAATTTGGCCGGCGGGATTAGCCCAAGCTGAGGATGGTTCCATCGGACCAGGGCCTCAAGTCCAACGACTCGGCCGGTGGGATCGACCTTCGGCTGATAGTGTAGTTGTAGTTCATTGTTCTGCACCGCATGCCGTAGAGCACCCTCAAGCTCCAGACGCTCGGTCGTCCCTTCGCCCATTTCCGGCGTAAAACAGCGTGATGTGTTGCGGCCGTCCTCTTTCGAGCGGTAGAGTGCTACGTCGGCGTTCTTCAGCAACGTCGTCAAATCCACGCCTTGGTCGGGTGCTAATGCCGCCCCAATGCTGATCGTGACGAAAAATTCTCGCCCGCGCAGATTTAGCGGTTTGCCGAACTCTTCGACCAGGGAACGCGCCACGAGTTCGATATCATTCGGCTGATTCAGGGTGGTCAGGATTACGGCGAATTCATCGCCGCCCAAACGAGACAGGATGTCCGACATACGCAGGCGATTGCTGAGTCGATGCGCGACTTGGCAGAGCAACTCATCGCCGGCTTGGTGGCCGTAGGTGTCGTTCACGTATTTAAACCGGTCAATGTCGATCAATAACACGCCGGTAGAACGACTTTGGCGCGCGGCCGCTGCCAGAATTTGCTTCAACTGATCGTTGAACATAGCGCGGTTCGGAAGCTGCGTCAGAGCATCATGGTGGGCTTGGAACGTTAGCTGGTCCGTCAGCTGCCGGTGCTCAACGGCGACGGCGGTTAGTTCGCTCGCGAGTTTTGCCAGCTCGATAGCCGAAGTGTTGGGACGTGTTCGATCTTTCCGGTATAGCGTAAATGCCCCGGCGGTGTTGCGATGGCGGGAGCGAATCAGGATCGACCAAGCCGATGCCAAGCCGTGCTCACGCACCATTGGCTGAAGGTCGAGCCACATCGGATCGGTGAGCAGATCACAGAATATGACTCGTTCCTTATCGGCCGTTCCAAGGGCGTCAAAGTGCGTGACGAAGGCGTAAAGCTGGCGCTCGATTGATGCGGAAATTGCGGCCGGCAGGTTGGGCGCACAATGATGGAGCGTTCCTTCGCTCAGCATTACGCCGGCCGCGATTGTTTGAGGGTCTTCCTTTTCTACAGCGTGGATGAGACGACGCAGAATGTCGTTAAGCGGAATCCCCTCAGCGATCATTTCAAGCACCTCGGCGCGCACCTGTTCGCGAGTTTCCATCTGTTTTCTGGCGGTAATGTCACGCGCGGACGCGTGAATTTCGCGAAGTGCTCCCGTGACCGGATCGAGTAACTTACGCCATGTCGATTCCAGCCACAGATATGGACCGTCACTCCGCCGAAATCGCCATGCGATGGTGCAGGTTTCACCCGCGGACGAATCATTCGACAAGCACTCGTGCAACGAGGCGACGTCATCTGGATGAGCAAAATCCAATACCGAACAGCCCTGCAGCTGATCTGACGTATACCCCAGAATGCCGAAGCAAGCGGGTGAAACGTATCGGTAGACGCCATCCGGACTATGGCGAGAAATCACGTCGGAAGAATTCTCGGCCAAAACGCGAAACCGCTCTTCGCTTTCCTGAAGGATGATCGCTTTCTGCTCAAGCAGGTTCATGAGGCTTTTGGTATTCAACGCCGATCGCACCCTCGCGCGCAGCTCGGCCGGGTCGAAGGGCTTGATGACGTAGTCCGTCGCGCCTAGTTCCAGCCCGCGAAGTTTCTCTTCTGTGCTCGAAGCACCAGTGAGGAACACCACCGGTATGTCCTTTGTCGCCGGATTGCCCTTAAGTTGCTGACAGACCTCAAACCCATTCATCGCCGGCAGATCGACGTCCAACAGAATTAGCTCCGGCTGCCACGAGGCGGCCTTGGCGAGTCCGTCCTCACCCGTAAAGCACGATGAAAATTCCACCGGCTCTTCGGCGAGCCAGACTTCGACGAGTTCGTGGATATCCACAGAATCATCAATGATTAGCAGTTTTTGCTTTTGCATTTTGTTCCTTCTCCAGAGAGTAGCCTTCTACGCCGCGGATCAGCGCGATAAGCTCATCGACCCCGTCGCGGATGGCGTCTATTTGCGCTGATGTCTTGATGAGCGATTCGGCACGGGCGGCCGTTTCGGTGAGTTTCGGGAATCCGTATCCCGTGCCCGCCCCCTTGAGTTGGTGGAGAAGCCGGCGGAGTTCCTCCATATCGTTAACGGCAAGTAGCGACAACATCGACTCAACGCGCTGCGGAAGTCGGCCGACGAACGCTTGGACGGCGCGCTCCATCGCGGCAATCGAGTTTGTGAGTATCGCGGGAACCGCTTGTGCCGGCACCAGAGCGGGCGCGGCCTTCGAATCAACGGGTGGCGCAGGGGGCGACAGCGGGGCAGTCCGTCCGGTCTGCTCAGAATGTGCTTTGCGTAGATAGCTCGCCGCGGTGCGCAACAGGAGCTCCTTGTCGATGGGCTTAGTCAGGTAGTCCGTACAGCCGGCCTGCAGGCACAGTTCGCGATCGCCGGACATCGCGTGGGCGGTCAGCGCAACGATGGGTAACGTGTGCCCGAGCCGGCGTAGTTCGCTTGTTGCCGCGTAGCCGTCGAGTTCCGGCATTTGCATGTCCATCAACACCAGGTCGAACGGCTCGCTATGAACGCGCTCGACCGCCAACCGACCGTTGGCCACAATGACAACTTCTGCGCCGGCCATCGACAGGTGCATCGAGAGCAATTGCTGATTGTCGACACCGTCCTCGGCCAAAAGGATTCTTCCACGAAGGGTCACCTCTTCGCCAGACAGATGATCACTCGGGAGCACGAGCATGGATTCAGTGAGGTTCGTGCGCGTCGGAACGCCCGTGAGCGGGCCGCCGTCAATCCAGAAGCTGAACGTGCTACCGCTGCCGCGTTCGGAAGTTACCGTGACGTCGCCGCCCATGAACGTGGCCAGCTTCTTACTGATGACAAGGCCCAAACCCGTGCCGCCGTACTTGCGGGTCATCGATTCGTCCGCCTGCACAAAGGGTCGGAACAATTTACCGATCTGATCCTGCGTCATACCAATGCCCGAATCGCACACATCGAACCGAATGCGGCTGCCACTCGCCGCTTGCTCAACGTAAACCTTAATCGCCACCTCACCATGCTCGGTAAATTTGATTGCGTTGCCTACGAGGTTCACCAGCACTTGCTTGAGGCGGAGCGGATCGGTGCGGATTTCATCCGGTATCGGCCCAACGAACTCCACACGCAGCGGCAGCTCCTTTGCCAGCGCCCGCGGCCTGAGCATCGACGCAACTTCAACTGCCGTTCGGGCCGGATCGCAGGCGATCTTCTCGACCGTCATCTTCTCAGCCTCGATCTTGCTGATATCGAGAATATCGTTGATCAAATCCATCAAGTGGCGGGCATTGCGACGGACCACCTGCAAACAGTTGATTCGGTCCGACATTGTCTGAACCGGCGCGAGCATCAGATCGGCGTAGCCAAGAATGGCGGTCATCGGTGTACGAATTTCATGGCTCATATTGGCGAGAAAGTTACTCTTGGCGCGATTCGCTTCCTCGGCCCGATCCTTCGCGCCCGACAGTTCGACCGTTCGATTCTGTACCAGTTCCTCGAGGTGATCGCGGTGCATCGTCAATTGCGCATCGCGTTGCTCGATCTGCTCGACCATGCCGTTAAAGCAGTCGATCATCATGCCAAGTTCATCATTCCCCGTTTTAGCGGCGCGAACCGAATAGTTCTTCTCGTCGGCAATCGTTCGCGTGGCCTCGGCAAGGCACAAGATCGGAGCGGTAATAAAATGTTGCAACCGGTTGACGACAACCAATGATGCCGCCAGCCCGGCTGCCACGACCACGAACAAAACAAGTATCTGATTGCGGATTCGGTCGTGCAGCCGACTCAAATCTGACCATATTAGAATGGTGCCGATCGGCCTCCCCGCCAACTCGATCGTACGTGTTAGTACCAAGCTGTCCGACCTGAATTCGGACGTGTCCGGCGCGACGGAATCGAGCCATGCCGGCTCAGTAGCACCAGGATGCAGATACTCCGCGAATTCCTCTCCGTTAGGACCATGAATCTCCGCACTCTGGATGCTGGCATTGACCCGGAGCGATGATAGCGCCTCTCGAGCCGCATCATGATCGTTGAAGCTGATCGCGGCCGTACTGTTGGCGCCGATGAGGTCAGCAGACGTCATCAACTCTTTGACCATCAACTGGCGGAACGCGAAATAGTCGTAGGTGGTAAACAGAGCACAAGCAACAATTAGTGCCACTCCACTGATCAATGTGGTAATCAGCATGAGCTTTCGCCGGATAGGCAGATCCCGGAACATTTGCATCGTTGGGATTTTCATTTAGTGACAACCTTTGCCAGCTTCAGCAATTTGGAGCTGATTTTGAGTCGTGCTCGGTCAGTGGCATCGAGACTGATCTCGAAGCGAATTTTGTTGTTTTCTGCAAAGAAGCGGATACCCCCTCCTATCGTCAGAAGGGAGTCGAATTCACCTACCGTCAACACGGCAGCCGCCCCGAACTTTCTCTTGAATACGTTAACCAGAGGGCGCTCTTCAGAGCGCGATATAAACAACAGCTGGCAGGGCTCGGCGACGCCGATCGAGTCGAAATACCTAATCACCACTTTGCGATCTCCGACGACCTTGTCCGCGAACGCCTGATCAAGTACTCCGTTGAACGGGTCGTGCCCGACCACGCCGACTACGAACGGTGCATCGGGACTTGCGAAACTGTCCGCCGGCCATTCGATGAACTGCGTAAAGTTGTAGATGAATGCGGCCTTGATCAGGTATTCCTTGGACGGCTCCTCGGCGAGGACCGTCGGCGCCCATGCCATCAGAAAGGCGAGCAGGAGGGACGAGATGATTCGAATTCTGCACATGATATTTCGATAAACCGGCGCCAAGGGGCTTTCCACTCTCACCGTTAGAAATCAATATTGAACTGGACAAATGCGGCGCGCGGGGTTTCGGTCGGAGCAGCCAGGAACCCATCCGTGGTACTTTCAGGGTGCCGATCGTCCAGAAGATTCTGAATGCCCGCAGTCAAGGTGATGTTCTCGCGAGGGCGCCAGGCGACGCTTATGTCCATACGGGTGTAGGCCGGTACCGACTCAAGAGCGAATCCGCCGCCGCCAGCCGATGGCATGCCTTGAACGAAGTACAACGAAGTATTGAACTGCAAGGTGCTCGTGATATCGAGATACGAATGAAGCTGAAACTGGTTCTGCGGACTGTGAACTTCTCGCGGGCTTCTTTCCGTCCCGAGATTTTCCTCGTGCACAAAGGTCTCCAGCAACGTGTAGCTGCCAGCCAGCCGCCATTGCGGTGATACTTGCCAGTTGGCAGACAGTTCTGCGCCGTACGTTTCAGCCGTCGCGCCATTGAGTGTGCGGCCTAACATAACGTCTTGTTGAATCAGGTCGCGGTAGGACGTGGCAAAAGCGGTGACGTCGGCCGTCAGCGTGCTGCTCAGCTTCGTCTTGTATCCGATCTCGTAAGCGATCGAAGTTTCATCATCGAGATGATCACTGGCGAGCGAGCCGAACGGCGCCACAGCCAAATCCGTTTTTTCGTATAACGAAGGTGAACGCAGCGCCCGAGATACTGCGGCCCATACGGTGTGCTTGTGGTCAGGAGTCCAGAGCAGTCGCGTTCCGGGCTGCACGTCGAATCCGCCGTAGTCGTCGTATTCGAGCTTTGTTCCCAGGTACCACTGCAGGCGATCGGGGACGAGGGTAATCCGGTCTTGAACGAAGCCGGTCACCATCGATTGCGTTTGGGATTCGGTGGAGATGGTCACGCCTGTCTGGTTCGGGTCAAAGGTCGCCCAGCTCGCCCGCGCGCCAAGCCCCCAGGTCAGCGCGTGGGACTCTCCGAGCGCAAAACGGTTCTGGAAATCCACATCGACGGTATTTTCAACATACCCCACTGGCATCGAGTCGGACTTCAGTCGGTTGTAATAAATCTGGAGCGAGGTCTCGGCCTGGTCCGCTTCGTGATGTGTCCACCGCGCCAAAATGTTTTGCCCATCCAGATGGCCGACATTGTTGATCGGTCCAAAGGGATGCGCTTCGGTGCTATCGAAGTCCTGACCGTAGGCATCGCCTTGAAGGGTCAGCGTGTCGTACGGCGAACCTTGCCGATCGATGCGAAAGCCGCCTTGCAGGGAACTCCAGCGATCGTTGGCTTCATCGCCCGACGCCGTCTCGGAGTTATCGGTGTAGCGGGATTTCATGTAGACGCGATAGGCCGTCAAGTCATCGATGCGTCCGCCGTAGCGAAGCGAAGTATCAGATGTCTCGGTTCCGGCCCTGGTATCCAGCATCCACCCCTGCGTCTGATCCGCCGACTTGGTCGTGATGTTCACGACGCCGTTGACGGCATTCGAACCCCACAGCGTTGCGCCTGGGCCGCGAATAACTTCGATTCGGTCCAGATCGGCTAGCGGATAGTCAATGCCGCTCCACAGCACGCCCACGAACGCAGGTGAATAAACGGAGCGCCCGTCTACAAGTACAAGCAGGTCGTTGGCGATCTGCCCATTAAAGCCGCGCGTGCTGATCGCCCACTGGTTCGCATTGATCTGCGCGACGTCCATTCCCGGCGCAAGCCGCAAGAGTTCAGGAATACTGGCAAGCCCCGATCGCTTGATATCATCCTGCCCAATAACCGTGATGGCCGCCGGCGCATCGCCGATGCGTTGCTTCTGCTTGGCTACACTAGTGACCTCTACGTTCATGAGGTCTTCTAAAGAGAGCTGGGTCAAATCTCCCTTGTCGCTCGAAGAATCGTGAAGAGGCATTTTCCTGCTCAGAGGATTCACAGTTTCATTCGCGGCGGCGCCGGGTTGCGTCGTCACTGGTCTGCTCGTTGGCTCGGCGATGACCCGATCGCTGGATAATCCAATAACTGGCAGGATGGGCACTGCAAAGCAGGCCAGCAGAATTGCTTTCTTAGTCATCAGTATCCACGAGTTAGTCGGAGCCGTTTTGCTCCCCGGACAATCACCAGATGAATCGAATAGCGCGTTACTACCGAGAAAGCATTATTCGGGCGTGATCTACAGGCACGATCGACTAGATATGGAGCGATCTACTATGCAATTTTATTTAGTTCGATGTAGGCCCTCCCCGCTCACCTTGAGGCCGATGGAACGTGATACAGGTTACGTACACGAAGAGGAAACCGAGTGAGCGGTGGTTGGCATTCCACCATTGCAATGAACACGTCAGCGTATTGACGCTGGTCAACTGATGCCCTGCTCACAGAAGTGGACAGGTGGAGAAAAGTTAGAAGACCGATGTTTCTGGGTTCGATCCTCTCCATCTGCGTTAAGTGATCCACCTATTGAGTGGAAGTTAACACAAACTTTTTGCGTTGCTAAGCGATCACTTGCGCCGCCCCCTCGTTCGACCTCTATCTTCCCGCCCTCAAACAGAGATTGATCCACTGCGCAAGTGTTATGCCCGTGAATCATTGAAGCACCTTTGGAATGGGGTGGGAGAAGAAAATGAAAACAAAATCCAAGAAACATATGGCCCTATTCGCGGCTGCGGTTGCGGCAGCGCTCGGCGGTATTTCGGGAAAAGCCAAGGCGGATTCGTTTACCGATGTGACGGCCACAGGCTCGTGGAATACCAGTCGCTGGAACAGTTCTGCCGACGGTCCCACCTACACATCCGCCTACACCGCCAACGCCAACGTCACTTTTAGCTCGGGCACGTACTCGATCGCAGGGATGGGCGCGACGATCAACGTCGGCAACATCACCGTGGCCAGCGGAGTCACGGTCAACTTCACATCGGCGGCGAACACCTTCGCCACAAACGGCGCGGTGCGGACGATCAACGTGGGTAGTGGCGGCACATTCAACTTGGCTGGACAAGCGATTTCGACTACCGCGGGCACTGGCTTCAACAAGACCGGCGCAGGAACGATGATCATCACCAGCGGTGCCGCCTATTCGAGTTTTACCTTAACGGCAGGCACGATGATCGCTGGCGGTGTCAATGCATTGGGCAATGGCGCGTTGAACTTGAACGGCGGAATCCTCTCCGTCAATAGCAGTTCAAACCGCGATTTCACCGGCAAATTCACGTCAATCACGATCGGCGGCAATGTTCAGTTCGGCGATTCCGTCAATGTCTCTGCCGGCACAGGAACAATGACATTTAGCAACAACATGGATCTCGGCGCGGCGTCGCGCACCCTCACTCTTGGGAATAATGAAACGGTGGTCTTCGGCGGCGTGATCAGCAACACCGCCACCAACGGCCTCACCTTTGCGGCCACGGCGGGCGGCACGGGGCGCATCGACGTAACCAACACGGCTAACACCTTCACCGGCAACCTCACGGTCACCGGTGGCGAGGTGCGCTTCACCGCTGCAGGCAGCTTCGGCAACGCGAACAACAACATCATCATCGACGGCGGACGTCTCGCCACGCTCAGCGGCGCCAGCTACACGCTCGCCAGCACGCACGCGATTTTCATCGGCGATACCACGGGCACGTCGATCAGCACCCCTGGCTCGGGCGTGCTGACCTATAACGGCGTGATGACCGACATCACCGGCAAAGTCGGCTCGTGGGCTAAGCAGGGCGGCGGCACGCTGGCCCTCGGCGGCCAAAGCAATTACTCGGGCAACACCGCGATCAACAACGGTTTCCTGCAACTCACCACGGGCAGCGACCGCCTCCCGACCGGCACGGTCGTGAGCCTGGGCCAAGCCGCCAGCGCCAATATCGGCACGTTCGATCTCAACGGCCAAAATCAGCAGATCGCCGGCCTGGTCTCGACGGCCGGCACGAATAGCACTGCCAGCAAGAACACCGTCACCTCGGCGACTGCCGCTACGCTCACGATCAGCGGCAACGGCACGTACAGCTATGGTGATGGAACCACCCAGAACTCGGGCATCATCACCGGCGCAATCGCGCTGGTTAAGACCGGCGTTGGTTCACAAACCTTTGCCGATGCCAACACGTATACTGGCGGCACGACCGTGACGAACGGCAATCTGACGGTCAACACCGGCGGCACGATCGGTGCATCCACCGGCAATCTCGGCGTCAGCGCGGCGAACGGCGTTACGACCGCGCTCTACCTCAATGTCGACCAGACGGTCGGCAATCTCACTGGAACCGTCGCGGGGACCGGAACAGCCACCATTACGATCGGAAGCGGCAACACGCTCACCGTCAATCAATCGGCAAACACCACCTTCGCGGGGGCGATTGCCGGATCCGGCGGCAAGCTCACCAAAAACGGTACGGGCTCGCTGACTCTTTCCGGAACGCATTCATACACGGGCGCAACCACCATCACCCAGGGAACACTGAACGTGACCGGATCGCTCAATTCAGGAAGCGCGGTCAGCGTCAGCGGAACGCTGAGTGGCAATGGCACGGTCGGTGGGGCGGTCACGGTCAACGCCACCGGTAAGGTGGCTCCGGGTTCCGTAGGTGTCGGCTCGATCACGATCGGTAGCGGGCTGGATATGTCGGCCGCTAGCGCAAACTACATCTGGGAGCTTGGCGCGCTTTCCACCAGTGGTCCGGGCACGAATTTCGATCAGATCAACCTGAGCGGCGGCGCGATGACGATCGGCAGCGGCGCAACCCTTACGCTCGATTTCACATTGCTCTCCTCCGCATTGCGGCCAGGCGGAGGCGATGCGTTCTGGACGACCAGCGAGCAGTGGAAAATCATCGACGTCAACGGCTCGAGCTCGGGCAACTTTACCGCTGCGAATATCGCATTGATCAATGGCACGCTCACGCAGGGCACCTTCAGCACGTCCACCGGCACGGGCGGCAATGCAGGGGATATCTTCCTGAACTTCACGCCCGGCTCGACAAGCCTCTTCTGGAACGGCAGCGGCAACTGGGTTTCCGCCGGCCCGGGCGCTGGGGGCAGTGGCACCTGGGCCAACGCAACGGGGTCGTGGGATCCGAGCAAGACCGCAATTTTCTCGGGAACAGCCGGCGCGGTTGCCGTCACTGCCGCAACGGCTAACAAGGGGATCACATTCTCGACGACTGGATACACCGTCAGCGGCGGCACGATCACGCTTTCTTCGACCGGCACGAACAACGTGATCACGGCCGATAGCAACGTTACCGCGACGATCAGTTCCGCACTCTCGACCAGCGCCGGCATTATCAAGGCAGGCACCGGCACGCTGATCCTCAACTCTGTGCAGTCGTACACCGGCGGCACGACGGTGAACCTGGGCACGCTGCAGTTGGGTGACGGCACGTCCAACAACGGAACCGTCGCAGGCGATATCGCCAATGCCGCGGCGGTTGTCTTTGCGAATCCAACCAGTCTTACCTACGCCGGCGTGATTTCCGGCATCGGCAATGTGACCGTCGCCGGGCCGGGCAATCTCAATCTCACCGGCACGAGCACGTACAGCGGCGGCACGACGATTACCGGCGGAACGCTAACGCTCGGACACGCCTCCGATACGCTGAAAGACACCGGCGCGGTCACCGTCAGCGGTGGAACGCTCGCCCTCGGCAACAACAGCGACACGGTCGGCGCCGTCACCGTCACCAGCGGCAACATCACCGGCACTGGCGGAACGCTTACCGCAACGTCGTACGCCGTGAGCAACAGCAGCGGCACGTCGACGATCAGTGCGAACCTCGCCGGCGCGGGCGGCCTGATCAAGACTAACGCGGGCAGCGTCACGCTGAGCGGCACAAACACGTACCTCGGCAACACCACGATCAACGGCGGAACGATCACCGTCGCCTCAGAAAGCAACCTCGGCGACAGCGCCGCGAGCCTGATCTTCGGCAACGGCACGCTGGCGACTACCGGAGACCTCGCCACGGCGCGGGCAATCACCGTCAACGCCGCGGGTGGAACGATCGCTCACGACGTTCACAGCTTCAGCACCTCAGCGGCCACCACCATCGGCGGCGTGTTTACCACTACGGGCAGCGGCGACGTCGCGCTCAACGGAACCGACACCTTCACATCCGGCGGATCGCTCAATATCGGCAGCGGCGGGTCGGTGACGCTCGGCCAGGCGGCCGGCACGATCGACATGAGCAACGGCGGGACGTTTGCCGGCAGCCTCGTCATCACCAACGCCATCCGCGTGAACTTCAACACGGGAACCTTCAGCGGCGCGGGACAGATCCAGGTCAAGGCGACCGCCTCGTCGATCGCCGACAGCGGCAGTGCCGTCAGCTCCACGATCGGCAGCAACATCTCACTCAACCCCGGCGGTTCGGATCCCACGGCCTTCACCACCAACATCGGCGCCACCAGCGGCAACACGCTCACGATCCTAGGCGGCATTTCCGGTGCCGCAAGCGTGAACTTTGCCGTCGGTTCCAGCGGCGGTGCCGGCGTGCTGATCCTCGGCGGTTCAGGCGCGACGGCCAGCACCTATACCGGCGCCACCGCCATCACAAACTCGGGCAGCGGCACGATTCAGCTCGGCATGACCGACGCCTTGCCGACCGGAACCGCGGTCACGTTCGCGGCGACGAGCGGCACGCTTGACCTGCACGGGTTCAACCAGACGATCGCGTCTCTCGCCTCAGGCGCCTCCAGCGTCGGCAAGATCGCCAACAAGAGCACCGCGCTGGCCAGCGATGTTTCCACCCTCACCATCTCCGGCGACACCACACCCGGATCCGGTTTCAGCGGCGTGATCCAGGACGGCTCGACCACCGGAAACGGCGGCGTCTTCACCCACCTCGTCGCGGTGGTGAAGGACGGAAGCAACACCCTCTCGCTCACCGGGAGCAACACCTACACCGGCGGCACGACGATCCTGAATGGAACCCTCAGCATCGCCACCAGCGGCGCGCACCTGGCAGCGGCCGGGGCGGTCACCGTCAATGGCGGCATATTCGATCTCGGCGCATTCGACGAAACCGTCGGCGCCGTAACGCTCACCAACGGATCGATCACCGGCACGGGCACCCTCACCGGCAGCTCGTTCGATGTCCGCAACGGCACGATCTAGGCCAACTTCCGCGGCGCGGGCAACCTGACCAAATCCACCGCCGGTGACGTAACGCTCCAGGGCAGCAACACATTCACCGGATTGACGACGATCACCGGCGGCACCCTCGCTTTGGCAAACTCGACTTCCACCAACAGTCTTGGCAACAGCACCCGCATCGTCGTCGGCACGGTCAGCGGCAGTTCGGCGAAGTTGGACGTGACGGGCCTATCAAACGGCACGCTCGTTCTCAACGCCGGACAAACACTGGCCGGGCACGGCACGGTGACCGGCGATGTGACCGGCGTCTCGGGCAGCACGATTGCCCCGGGGAACAGCCCGGGCATCCTCACGGTTGACGGCAACCTTTCGCTCGGACAGGGAAATCTCGGAATCGCCTTGTCGAAAACGTCGATCGGCCATTCGCCCGTCGCCGGAACCGAATACAGCCAACTGGCCGTCACCACTGGCAACACGGTGGACATCACCGACGGCACTCTGGTCTTGACCTTGGGGAACAACGTAGAGGCCGGCGACGTTTACTACATCCTCGATAATCAGGACCCGTCCTTTGCGATCATCGGTTCCTTCACCGGCACGACCATCAACGGCGCCGCCGCGACAGGCAGCTTCGCTGACAACGGCCAATTCACCGCCGGCATCTTCACCTTCAACATCAGCTACGACACGAGTACCAACGGAACCTTCAACAGCGGATCGGGAAACGACATTGCCTTGCAAGTCGTCTCCGCCCCCGAGCCGACGTCGCTGGGCCTGATCGGCCTGGGCGGGATGGGCCTCCTCGCACGACGCCGCCGGGCCCGTCGCAAGCCCAGCTCGCAACACTAAGCGGATCGCACGACAACAGGAGGCCGGGTCCGGCGACGAATCACGACAAGCTCAATTCGCTGCCAAACTAGAACAATCATCAATTCGACGAGCGTGGCCGCTTAACTCTCGGCCGGGCCGGGCGTTGCCCCATTTCCGCCAGTGACGACAAGTGACGTTTAGTGTCGTTTAGTGACGGAAAGTGCCGGTTAGTGACGGGTTGAAGCCATCCCTTTCCGAGCCTTCACAGACTATTCACTTGTCAAAGAGCGACCGCCACACCGAACAGCGCGCAGCGATCGATGCGGGCGCGAAGACCCCATCTATAAGCACTGGCGGCGGTGCGCCAACGGCGCGTCGGCCGCGCACCGCCGATGCACAAATCGCGTACGGCCTGCGAATAAACGCGATTATTTTTCCGGATTTCGGATTTTGCGCGTGTCACTCCAGTGAGCGCATGGGCGACACACGCGACTTGCGGCAATTTTTCGAGTGGTTCGTGGGATGGGTCTAGAGCATTTCCGGATTTCTTGTATCGGCGACGCTTGCGGCCCCTTTGCATGAAACCGTAGACGACAGACGACGCTGGCGTCGCAGCTACGTCACTTCATGAAATGCCTTGTTTGATTCTTACGGCGTCGCTTTGCCGTATCGATCCCAAATCACCTTGCCCGACTGGTTGAAATCGAAATTGGCATTGCCGGTTGTGTAGCCCTTTGGCAGGACGATTTCCTTCAGCGAGAACCAGGCGACGTGGCCGTCGGCGAAGCAGATGAATCCGCCGTCGCGGTGGCGGTTGGTGAACAGGTCCCAGTTGGCATGGATCCGCGCCATCCGCCGGGCTCGGCAGGTCATTGCCGTTGGGCGATCCGTAGGCCGTCGAGATCGCCGCGGGAATTTCCGACATGGAGACGCGGCGTTCGATGAACAGCGCGATCTCCGACGACGGAATCATGCTCGCCATCTTGACGATCTTCAATTTACCGCCGGTTTGCGTGGTGCTGTTCAATTTGGAATTGATGACGTAGCAGGTGTAGCAGTTGCGCGACACCACCGCGCCGCCCTTGGAATCCGTCGTGCCAGCCGCCATGTTCGTCCCAAGGGGCGTCGGCGTATTCAGCGCGTTGGCATGGCCCCACATGACGTAGTACCCGTTGGACACCTCGGCCAGGTTGGCGGTGCTCGGCCCTGCGTCGCCCGCTTCGGGGCACATAAAGATGCTAGTCTTTCCAGCGCGCGGCAGCGGGATGTTTTTGGGCGCCAGGCTGTCGAGCTGCATGTCCGAGTAAGCCTTGCTGTTGACCATCTCCGGGACTGCATTGATCCAGAGGCCCGGATCCTGCCACCAGCCGACGGATCGGGCATTTCGGTCGCCGTCAGTATTGCCGTAACGCGGGTCGCCGTCGAACGGGATGATTCCCTTGCTGCCGTCGGCGTACATCATCATGCCGAGTCCGAGCTGGCGCATATTGTTCATACACTGAGTCTCGCGGGCCGCTTGAGTGGCTCGGCGAAGAGTGGGCAACAGAATGCTCATGAGCAATCCGATGATGCCGATCACCACCAACAGTTCGATCAGTGTAAAAGCGTTGCGTTTTCGTGATGACATGTTTCAGTCCGATCCTTCCATGATTTGCACCCCAGGCGCGGCCTGAACAGGGAATGCAATTGGACCGGACGATTGCGAAGATCGCGTGACCAGCAGTTGTGAGTTTGGCTAATGGCGCGTTAAGAGAGGGCTCGTAAATCGAATGGCCGGGCTGCGGGTTTGGGGATTGGGAAATACCCCGCAAATCGCCTTGCCGACAAGTGTGACAAAAACGGCTCTTTTCCCACTTCATCCAGACAACGGTGGTAATTCGCCCTACGGATTTTCTCGCTGCGATTGTTTTGAGCGTGATCCTTCAACGATACGCCTGGAGAGTCGTCGGGCTCATTCGGGAGAGCGATTGTAATCACGGTCTGGCGGCATTTTCGTCTGTGCCGACGCCGCGACTCCGTACAGGCTGCGAAACTTCGTAGGCGAGAGTCCGGTTTCACGTTTGAATACGGCAGAGAATTTCGAGCCGCTTGGAAATCCGCTTCGCAAAGACACGGCGAGCGTCGAAAGCGAAGTGTTGATCAGGAGCGACTGCGCCAGTTCGACGTGCGCCTTCAGTATTTGCTGTCGCGGGCTGCGCTTCAGGACGGCGCGAAATTTCCGCTCGAGCATTCGTCGCGAAACAAGCGTGGCGGCGGCGATGTCCTTCACATCAAACAGAGTGGCCGCGTGCGCGCGGATGAATTTTAGTGCCGCGACCACGTCGGGGTCGTCGGCGGCCAAAACGTCGGTGGAGGCTCGCGCGGCCACGCCCGCCGGGGCGACAAAGATCGACTTCTCCGGCATTCGCCCGCCGCGCATCAGCTTTTCCAGCAGTTCGGCCGCCTGATACCCGATTCGCCTGGCCGAGCCCATGATGCTCGACAGGGACGGCGACGTGAACGCGCAGTCCTGGGGGTTATTATCGACACCGAGAATCGCCACCTCGTCGGGCACTTCGAGTCCCAGATGCCAGCACGCGTCGCCGATGAGCATGGCGACCCGGTCGTGGCAGGCAAAGATGCCGACGGGCTTTTTCAAGCGTTTCACCCAGGGGGCCAACAGCGAAGTCACGCTCCACACGCCGATCTCGCCGGGGCCGCCGCGCAAGACGTCGCAGGTGAACCCCGCCCGGGCGATCGTCTCCGTAAATGCCGCCTCCCTGCCGGTGGACCATGGCAACTGCGCGTAGCCGCAAAACGCCAGATTGCGAAACCCGCGGTCGAGAAGATGCGTGGCGGCGAGCCTGCCGATGGCCCCGTCGTCGGTCAGAACGCGGTGCATCACCGAAGTCGGCGTCCCGCCCACCTGCACCGTTGGAACGCCCAGCCGCTTGATGAGCCGAGACCAGTTGCCGTCGCTGAGATTGACGAGAATTCCGTCCGGCCGCCACTGCTTCGTGACGGCGGTGGCGATCGAAAGGCTCTCGCACACCTCCACACACCAGTTGCCCTGTGATCGGGCGAACTCCTGCACGCCCATCACGACATCGGCAAAGTACCCGAGCGTGGGCGGGAAGAAGAGGCCGATCTTTCGGAGCTTTCGGGCCATCTGAATTCATCGTACCGGGTCGGGACTCGCCGAGTCCAAATGTCGTACTGCGTAAAACATTAACATGCGAGGCTTGCCGCAATCTCATCGTAATTGTCGCATATCGTAAAATGAAAAACGCACAGCGTAACGCAATCCGCAAATCAATTCGCTACCTTTTCATCCGCGGCCGATTGCAGCGACGGCGGTAAGGCCGGCCTACCCACCTTGGAGCGACATCATGAAACGGAAGCCTTCCCGACTCATCCGCGCGGTGCGTGCGACGATCGAGAACCTTGAATCGCGACTGCTGCTATCCGGCACGCCCCACACCAGCGACGGCTCGCCGTGGTTGATTGCGGCCAACGGCGTTTCGTGGGTAGAGGCGGAAGACTTCGATAACGGCGGTGAAGGCGTCGGCTATCACGACAGCTCCACCGCCAACCAGGGCGGTAAGTATCGGCTCAGCGAGGGCGTTGATATTGAGGGCCCTGCAGCTAACACCGGCAACACCTACAACATCGGCTACGTGACCGCCGGCGAGTGGCTGAATTACACGATCAACGTCGCACAGGCCGGCACATATCAATTGACGGTTCGTGCCTCCAACGCCAACACGGCGACGGCCTCGGCACACGTAACCTTCGGCGGCGGGGTGAATTCCGGCGCGATCTCGATTCCCAACACCGGCGGATGGGGCAACTATCAGAGCTACACCGCAACCGTCACGCTCAATGCCGGCACGCAGGTGATGCAGATCACCGACGACAGCGGCGGTTACAATCTCGATTACCTAAGCCTCCAACAGACCAGCCAACTCGGCGGCGAGCAAGCGTACGGCAGTCGCGGTCTACCGCCGCTCGTGCCGGCCGGCGGGCAGGCGACGATCGAAGCCGAGAACTACGACACCGGCGGACAGAACGTCGGGTATTTCCGCACTTCAACAACCAAGAGCAGCACCGCCACGCTGAACGGCCAGCCGTTCCGCGCGGCCGATCTCGTGAGTACATCCAACGGTGGAACGGGCATCTACACCTCGTACTGGAAACCGACCGACTGGACCCAGTACATCGTCAACACCGCGGTGGCCGGCAAGTACGAAGTTCTGATCAATTACGCCCGCGGCGACAACAACAACAGCAACTTCTCCATCGCCGCCAACGGCAGCACGCAGGTGGTCGGGCTGGCGCTGCCTTCGACCGCGAGCTGGACGACGTACAAGACGGTTGGGGCTGTGCTCGATCTTGCCGCCGGCCCGAACGTCATCCGCTTCACCACCGGCGTGGGGCAGATCAACTTCGATTATTTCACGCTGATTCAATCGAACACGTTCGGCAACGGCGGCGCGTCGTGGTACCTGCCGGCCAGCGGCAGTACGCGCATTGAGGCGGAGAACTTCAACAACGGCGCGGCCGGCTACTCGGATACCACGCCGGGCAACTCGGCCTCCAGCGCCTACCGACCGGGCACGGACGTCGATCTCGAAAACTCCGCCGACACCGGCGGCGGCGCCAACATCACCAGCTTTGACGCGGGCGAGTATGTCAACTACAGCGTTCGCCCGGAGCTGACCGGCAATTACGACCTGCGACTTCGCGTAAAGAGCACTGCCGGCGGACAGCTCAAAGTGCAATTCGACGACAATGCCGGTTTTGATGCGTCGACCAATCCGGAACTGCTCACCTTCACCCCGAACGTCTCCGCCGGGGCCGGTTGGCAGACCATCACGCTGCCGGTGCGATTCATGTCGGGTCTGCAGACGATGCGGATCACCGCGGTCACGGGCGGTGTGGATCTGAACTGGTTCGAGCTGCAGAAGAACACAAGCGTCGCAACGAAATCCCCCGGGGGCACCGGCACGTACGCCGCGGAGCCGCCGGACGCGGCGCTCAATAGCAACGCAGGCCTGTTTGATCGCGTTTACGTGAAGCAGTACGACTGGATCAACCGCCCAGCCGGCGCGGCCATCCCCACCAACGACTGGTGGACGCAGATTCTCGAGTCGCCCTTCGCCGGCAGTCTGTGGGCGTATCCTCAGTCGCTCAACGACAGCGCCAGCGGCGTAAACGTTAACTCCTACAACGCGCTCAACATTACGGCCGGCAACGTCGGAATCGGCGGGAAGCAGACGATCACCGTTGGCGGCACGAACGACACCTTCACACGCGACGCGCTGCTCGATTACGGCGACTGGACAATCCACTACCGCATGCAGGAGGCGGGCGCCAACTCGATCGATGTCACCACCGGCCGCGGATTGCCGTACACGTGGTTCGAGTTCAACGGCGTCACGCCGCGCCTCACCGTCGGCGGAACGTTCACCGCGTACGACGCAAACAATACCGCGCTCGGCAGCACCTTTACCACCGACCACTTCCGCATCGACAACGGCGGCAAGCAGTTCGGCCTTTTCGCACCGGCCGGCACGACGTTTACACTCGCCAGCGGCAAGTACACCGTCACGTTCAGCGGGCCGGATAAATACCTGGTCGTCGCGGTGCTGCCTGATCCGGGTGCGCTCGATCTGTTCTACCAGCACGCGTACGCCATCCCGCGGCAGGGCGCGGACGGCACGCCGAGCAGCAAGTTCGATTTCAACTACGACGCCGCCGCCGGCAGCGTGAACACGACGTGGTCGCTCAACACGCAACTGCTGAGAGCCGGGTTCTCGAGCGACACGATCCAAGGCTGGCTGCCGCAAGACTACGAGACGATGACCAATGGGCCGACTCTCGTGCCGGGCTATACGTATCCGACGATCCAAGGCGCGGTGAAGATCGCCGTCGGGCACTCGTTCACGTTCGGCACGCCGACCACGGGCGTCAATTACCTGTTGGCCGCGCCGCAATCGATCGGCGGTGTTTCGGATTACGTCGCCGGCCAAATGACGACGTACATCCAGAAGTTCATCACGCAGCACAAGAACACCGCGGCCTCCAACGCAGCCGGTACGACGATCCTCAACTACGGCGACGACACCTACTGGGGCGGCAAGAGTGTGCAGGAGGTGGCCGAGTTCACACTGATGGCGAAGCAAATCGGCGACACGGCCGACTACACCATTCTCCTGAACAACCTCCGCTCGATGATGACCGACTGGCTTACGTACACGCCCGGCGAGGCCGCTCACTACTTCGCGTACTACCCGGATGCGAAAGCGCTCATCGGCTTCAACGGCTCGTACGGCTCGGAGAACTTCACCGACGGCATGTTCCACTACGGCTACTTCACCGCGTCGGCCGGCGTGCTGGCGACGCTCGACCCGACGTGGGCCGCCCAGTACGGGCAGATGGCCAAGATGATCGCGATGGAATACGCCAACTGGAATCGTGCCGACAATTCCACCGACGCCGGCAGCCTGCCGTACCTGCGCACGTTCGAGCCGTGGATCGGCCACAGCTACGCCGGCGGTACGGGCGACGCGCGCGGCAACAACGAAGAGAGCTCGTCGGAGTCGATCCAGTCCTGGCTCGGCCTCGTGCTGCTCGGGCAGGCACTGGGCGATTCGAACATGACCGCCGCCGGCATGATGGGCTACACGCGGCAGAGCAAGGCCGTCCAGTACCAGTGGTTTGATGTGAAGCAGGAAATGTTCCAGAGTACCACGACCACCACGGCCTACGCGCGGTCCAACGTCGCCATCAATTACGACGACTCCAAAGGCTACGGCACATTCTTCGGCGCGAACCCCGAATACATCCTCGGCATCGAGAGCCTTCCGCTGTGGCCGTCGCTGGATTTCCTCGGCCAATACGCCGACGTGGCCGCCAAGGCGACGCAGCAGATGCTCGCCCAGCGGGCCGTCTACTACAACGACGCGACGAAGAACACGTTTGCATCCTTCGAGAGCGGCGGCGTGAACGACTGGCTGAACATCACGCTCGGCTTCCAGTCGATGTACGATCCGCAGGCCACCGCCAACGAACTCGCGCGCATGATTTCGCAGAACACGGCGACGGGCCAGGAAGGCACCACCGGCATCTACTATTACCAGGACCAGTCGTACCGCACGTATGGATTGCGCGATTGGAACTACCACCTCTCGCTCCCGCTCGGCGGCGTCTACAGCCACGGCAACGACGGGACGACGATGGCCAACACGCGCACCTACATGGTCTACAACGGTTCGGCGACCGCGCAAACCGTGAACGTGTACGACGCAACCGGCAACGTCGTCGACAGCTTTGTCGCCGCGGCGCGAGATTACACCGTGGTCACCCGGCAGCCGAACACGCCGCCCACGATCACCACCGCCGCCGCTGCTAGTCCTTCGCCGGTTGTCGGCAAGACTACGACGCTTACCGTCGGCGCGACCGACGACGCCGGCGAGCCGAATCTCCTGTACACGTGGACGCTCGTCGGCAATCCGCCCGCGGCCGTCACGTTCAGCAGCAACGGCACGAACGCGTCGAAGTCGACCGTTGCCACCTTTGCGGCGGCCGGTGCGTACAACTTCCTGGTGACCGTCACTGATGGCGGCGGCAAATCGACGACCAGCGGGGTGAGCATCACCGTCAATCAAACCCTTACCGCACTCAGCGTCACCGGTCCGAGCAGTGTTTCGTCGCACGGTGCTGCGGCGTTTACTGCCACGGCGCTCGACCAATTCAACAACGCCCTCGCTACTCAGCCGTCGGTTGCGTGGTCGGTCTTCTCGGGCTCCGGCGCGATCGACTCCATCACCGGCCAGTACACCGCCGGCTATGCTTCAGGCAGCGCGATAGTACAAGCCACGACCGGCGGCGTGACGGGCAGCGCCTCGATTTCGACCGTGAACGCCGCCCCCACCGTGTCCAACGCCGCCAACGCGTCGGCCAATCCGGTAACCGCAACCTTTGTGACGCTTCACGCCCTCGGCGCTGATTCCGACGGCGGCGGCGAGGCGAATCTCACCTACACGTGGTCGGCAACCGGTCCGGCCGCGGTTACCTTTGGGACTAACGGCAGCAATGCGTCGAAGAACATCCTCGCGACCTTCACCAAGGCCGGCAGCTACTCGTTCCTTGTCACGATCGGTGATGCGGGTGGGCTTAGCACCACCAGCAGCGTGAATGTCACGGTCAGCCAGACACTGGCTGCCCTTTCAATCACGCCGACCACCAACCCGACCGTACAGGCCGGCAGTACGCAGCAATTCACTGCGAGCGCGACTGATCAATTCGGCCAGACGATGACGGCTCCGACCGCGTGGTCGGTCACCGGCGCGGCCAACACGATCGATACCACCGGCAAGTTCACGGCCGGCAATTCGTCCGGATCATTCACCGTCACCGCCAGCAGCGGAGCGCTCTCCTCCACTGCGTCGGTCACCGTCAACGCCTCGCTCTTTGCCGGCGAGTCCGACATCGGCGCCACAGGCGTGGCCGGTTCATCGTCGCTCAGCGGCGGCGTTTATACGATCAAAGGCTCCGGCGCCGACATCTGGGGCTCGGCCGACGCGTTCCATTTTGTATACGTCCCGATCAGCGGCGATCAGCAGATCATCGCCCGCGTGACGGGCATCGTGAACACCAACGCCACCGCCAAGGCCGGTGTGATGTTCCGCGAATCGCTCGCCGCAGGATCAGCCGAAGCCAGCGTTTTGCTCACCCCGACGAATGGCGTGCGGTTCCAGCGTCGGACCACCACCAGCGCAACCACGGCCGGCACAACGGTTAGCGGCATTGCTCCGCCGTACTGGGTCAAGCTGGTGCGAACCGGCAATTCGTTCATGGCGTTCCGATCGTCTGACGGCGTGACGTGGACGAAGATCGGCAGCACGGCCACGATCACGATGGCAGGCACGATCTACGCCGGCCTGGCCGTGAGCAGCCACAAGGCCGGCACGCTCACCACAGCGACGATTGATAGCGTGAGCATTACACCGGTGGCGAGTCTCTCAGCGGGCCGGCCTGTCACCGCCTCGTCAACGGCCGCAGGGTCATCGCCGGCGTCGGCGGTTGATGGTAGTCGATCAACTCAGTGGACCAGCGCGAGCGCAAGAACCCAATGGCTCACCGTCGATTTCGGCTCAGCCAAGTCCATAAGCCGGATTCTGCTGAATTGGGGCTCGACTTACGCCAAGAGCTTTAAGATCCAGACCAGCACTAACGGCACCGCATGGACGTCGTTACTAAGCACCACAACCGGCACCGGCCTAGCCATCGACTTGCAGGGCATTAACGTGTCCGCCCGTTTCGTGCGCATTTACATGACCGAGTCGCCAACGCTCTACTATACGATCAGCGAGCTAGACGTTTTCGGCATTTAATGGCGAAAGTCATCGTCATCGCAACAGCCATCGCCGCTTAACTCGGAAGTCTTACCGAACGCGTAACTTGCGTAACGCACCGCGCATCCAAACGCCGCAGGTACTCATCGAAGTACGGTGAGTTACTTCAAGTGAGCCGTTGAGTACGGAATCGAACGCACTAACGTACAACAGCTCACCCGCTTACGTTGGCCAAAAGACCGATCGGCTTTCTCGCGTCAACGGCCGCATTCCCGTTGCTGGTGGCTGACGCACCGTAACGTTAGAGCCTGCTAGCCGGCGCACGCGGCGTTCAACTGTGCGAGGCGACCCTACGGAGTTCCGCTGAATGGCAATCGGTCGATCTTCCGCCGATCGACTTAAGAAAGACTATTGCTGTCTCGTTCCAAGCCAGCCAACCGCCTGCTGAATGAGTTGCTGGTAGGGCTTGAGATTCCAAACGCGTTCGTCGTGTCCCATCGCAATGTGCGCGACCCGCCCGGCCTGTTCGGATCGCGTCCACAGCATGGGGTAAGCCACCCCTCGATCGAAACCCACCATATGAATCGCCGAATCGGGCTCGATCTGTTCGATATAGAATTCATCATGCAGGCTGAACGCATCCACGCCGGCGGTAATCGGGTGCGCGGTGAACATCGGATAGACCATAAAGTTGAAGGCCGGCGGGTGGTTGACGAAAACGCCGCCCGTAAGCCGGCGAAGTTTTGGGCTCGTCTGGCAGGAGACCGTGGCCGAGTGCACCATCAGCAACCTGCCGCCGGCCGAAATCCATTTTGTCAGGGGTTCGGCGTGTTCGTCCAGAAACAGCACAGTAGCCGGTGACTTGTCTTCGAGCGTCTGGCTCAGGCAGGTGAACATCACGACTAAATCGAATTGGCCGTCCAGATTCTGGAGCGCGTGGAGATCACGCGTGGATTGAATCTTGTATCCCGCCGGCTCAAGCAACGAGCGTATAAACGTTTCGAACGCGTCGAAGTTGTGCCACGTTCCGCCGAGCAGCAGAAGGATTCTGTTGTGATTCACGCTGTCCCCGTCATCTACCATTTGAATAATCGCCCGGTGTAATCCATATACATCGGGTCTTCTATAGCACACGGCTTGTGCATTTGGGCGAAGATGCCCTCCGCCGCCGTTTCGGGCGAGATATGCGCGTCGGGGCGGCCCATGTCGGTGCGCATCCATCCGGGATGGAAGACATACACTTTGATTCCTCGCGCGCCGACGTCTTTCTGCAGGATTACCGACTGCATGTTCAACGCGGCTTTCGACATACAGTACGCGTAGCCGAAATCGCGCCAGTTTTCGCCGATGCTGCCGGCCTCTGAAGAAATATTGGCGATTTTCTTCAGTGATCCTTTTTCGATCAGTGGCAATAGCGCCTGCGTCACCCTCAGCGGCCCAAATGCATTAACGGCCATCGTTTGCTCGAGCCGGCCGTTGATGAAATCGGATTCGAGAATCTTCTTGTGCGTCTCGCCGTAGCACACACCTGCGCAATTGATCAGCACGTCCAGCGATGGCGTGAGCGCAGCGACGCGATCGGCCGACGTTCGAATAGAAGTCACGCTTGTGACATCCTGGGGCACGCAAATGAGATCGTCGCCGTGCGCGCTTTCAAGTGACCGCAGCTGTGCGCCGTTGTCGAGGTATCCGGCGAACACGCGATAGTTGCCCCTCAAAAATCTCGAGACCAGGCAGTAGCCCAGTCCTTTGTCGGCGCCGGTGATAAAGACGGTTGGCTTCACACGAACTCCATTTATTTCGCGAACGGTCCCTCATTCAATATCGTGACGGCGTCGCGGGCTTTCGTCGAGTACAACTGCCAAACCGTGGTCATTGAGACCGACTGTCCAAGAGCAAGTCGCTTCAATTGCCCGGTAAATTCAATTTCGATGTATGGTCCAACGTCTGGGGCGCGGTATGAAGAGACGTCGGGGCTCGTGAAAAGCTGGGCCTTAGTGAAAGGCTCCTGAGGCTTCGACGGCTCGACGAGGGAGGAGTTGGACATTGCAAATAGCAAATCCCCCTCGACGGGAAGGGCCAGTAGGTCGGCATCGAGACCGATCTTGAGCCGTGGGGAAGCGGGGCGATCAAATGTAAGGACCCGGCCGGCAACACTGGCCGGTGTCCAGGGATTGGACGCCAAATCCATGTAACCCGGAGACTTTGCCCCCGCAGCCAGCCTTGCATAGATGCATTTTGGAGCTGGTATCTGCGTGACGGTCCAGGGTGTCACGGGCAACTTCTGTTCAGGCGCGATTACCTGCTCGAAGGTATTAATGATCGTGACGCGAGGCTCAGTCTCGTCCAGAGTAATCTCCCGCATCATCCGTAAGCCGTATCGCGGAATCACCGGAGACGTCATCCGGATCGAGCGTTGACGTACGGATACCGTGAAGTTGCCAACCGCCGGGTCGCCCGGTGGCGCGGCTTCGCTGCCATTCCACACCGGCCAATCCTTCTCGGGCCAGACCCAGAGTTTGTCGCCGCCCCAGTTCGTCCAACCCGGGAACGGCGATAGCCCGATGTGCGGCTTGGAATTAATCCAGAGAAGGTTCGAGCCGCCGATCAATCCGAAATAGACGATCCGTCCGGTTGCGGGGGAAACACTTAATTCGATCTGATCGTTTCGGATGTGGTAGGCGCCAATAGCGCCAGTTGCGTTGTTCTGCTTCGCCGGGGCCGACTTGCGCGTACATCCTGCGATGCAGATCAACGTCATCGCGATCCACCATAGTTGCCGAGTCATCGGTCCTCCAAGCGGCGTTCGGGATTAAACGATCGGCGGCCAGAAGCGTATCAAACCCGAGCACAAACATCGTTGACCATACTAGGCGCGAGCCAGAATTGATTTGTACAGGCTTGCGTAAGGTTTAAAATCATGCGGATGACGGCCGCCAAGACTTCTCACGAAAAAGCTCGATCTGCTGAGGCTGATCGACGGCGTGCGGCGACCGGCGCTCCTGTTTTCGACGGCGGCGGCATCTTAGCGCTACTTGGCGCACATCCCGTTGACGAACTGATTCACATTTCATTCGCCGAGACTTTCATCCGCCATCCCGGTCAAATGATGCGCTCGCATGCCCACAGCGACGAATTTCAGATCGAGTTGATCATCGCCGCATCCGGTAGCTGCGTGCTGGGTGAGCGGGAGATCACAATCTCCAATCACCTGCTCATGATGATCCCGGCGGGCGTACCGCATTCGTTTCGCGCTTCAGGCTCCAAGTCGATGCGGCATTTCACAATCAAGTTCCGCGCCAGCCCCGAGGTATTCCGAGAGCTGCCGGCGATGTCGCTCAAGTCTCACGATCACGGTTTCTGCCAGCGCGTAGGCGACCAGATGCGAACCGTAATCGAAGAGCGGCAACTTCGGCCGTGGGGCTTTGAGCAGACGACTGCTCAGCGTGTCGCGACGATCATTCTGGAAGCCGTCCGTACCTCGTTGCAGCCCGAGGACAAAGACCAGGTTCGCGGCTTGATCGACAAGGCATGCAAATACATGGCCGTGAATCACGGGCGGTCGCTATCCGTCATGGAGGTTGCTGACCATTGCGATTTGCGCACGGACAGCCTCTGCCGGCTGTTTCGAAAGCACCTGAGGACTTCGCCCGGGCGCTATCTGCAGGATCTTCGAATCCAGCACGCCAAAGCTCTTCTGCGATCGGGCTATACCGTCACCGAGTGTGCATCCCGCTCGGGCTTTTCGTCCATCCACTATTTCAGCCGGCTGTTCCGGGCGACTGAAGGAACCAGCCCTAAAGTCTGGGCGATCAAATCTCTTTCTGGGTCCAGTCCTGCGCCGCACAAAGCGCAGTAGGTTACACTTGACCTATCCCGGCATGCCACTCCAGTACAAATCTGTGAAACATTAAAATACGATCAATCGGCGGAACCAGCCGGATTTTGGACGCACCCAGTAACAGTGCTTCGAGCGAGAATAACGGCGATTTGTGCGGCTCCCGTCGGAGAATGAGTTGCTTTGCTACTCTAATTACAACGCAAATCGCGCGGCGTTGAATGCGGGACGCTGGCGCCAATCCAGTGCAAAAGAATTCTGGAAGCACGCCTTGAAATACTAAAGACGATCAATCGCGCGATGACTAGTTTGGTGGCCGTGACGAATGGGTTAGGTCGTCACGCTCTATTCGATCAGAAAGGTCATCGCATGCGAACTGATTTTCTTCACTGGACTGTCTCGTACTTCTGCCGCGTTCGTCCCGGAATCAAGCAGCGGTTACTTCGCGCGGTACTTGCCGGCGCGGCCGCCGCTTCGCTGCTGGGCTCTGCGCCGTGTGTACTCGCAGCCGCGGTGGAACTCCCGGCGTGGGGGCCGGTCCGCATCGAGGCGGAAAATTACGACGAAGGCGGACAAGGCGTCGGGTATTTCAAATCGGCCCCCAAAAAGAAGCCTGCCGCACGGCCGGGGCAGAAGCAGCTCCGTCCCGATGATCTGGTAAGCCTCGGAAACGGCGACGGCGGTGTCATCGTCAATAACTGGGACAAGGGAGACTGGACCCAGTACACCGTGAAGGCTGCCGCCGCAGGAACGTACGAGATCCGCGTCCGCTATTGCCGTGGAAATCCTGCAGACGGATCGCTGAGCTTCACAGTGAACGGCGAAGAGCAGATCAAATCACTCGTGCTCCCGCCGACGCGCGACTGGTACAGCTTTGGTGACACCACCGCCGTGATCACGCTGAAAGAAGGCGACAACGTCATCCGCGTCGGCTCCGATGTCGGACAGGTCAATATCAATTTTTTCGACATCGCCCGCTCCGCCACGTTCAAGAATCAAGGGGCGTCATGGTCGATCCCGAAGTCAGGCGCAATCAAGATCGAGGCCGAAAATTTTGATGCGTCGCCCGACTCGGCGTTCAGTTCCAAATCTGCCAAGGCGACCGGCGGCTACCGCGACGGCGCTCCGGTCAATCTCGCGCCCTGCACCGACGACGGCGGAGAGTTCGCCGTCGCGGACTTCTCTAAGGGAGACCATCTGGATTACACCGTGCGCGGCGCCGCCTCGGGTTACCATAAGATCCGCATCCGCTACGCCAGCGGCACGGGGGCTAAAGTCCGGTTCCTCTTCGACAAAACCGATCGATCCGGCGAGCTTTCTCTGCCGGCCACGTCCGGCTCCGCGAACTGGAAGACGTTTGACGCCCGCGTGCTATTCAAAAAGGGCGTGCAGATGATGCGCATCGAATCACTCGACGGCAGCGCCGCCATCAACTGGATTGAACTGGAAAAAGATTCCAAGATGCCGGTTGTGGTGCCGGATCCGAACGGCAAGGGATCCTACGCCGCCGAGCCCCCGGACGAGGCGCTGGAAGCTACTGGGGGTCTGTTCGAGCAGACGTACGAAGAAACCTACAACTGGATCAATCGCCCCGCTAACGAACCCCTGCCCACCAACGACTGGTATACCAACATTGTCATGGGGAAAACCCCGTTCACTGGCTCACTGTGGCCGTACCCCAGCCGGCTGAATACATCGGACGCGGGGATCGCATTCACAGGCTTTACCAAACTCAGTGATCGCCCTGGCAATATTGGCATGGATGGCGGCCAGTCCATCATCGTGACCGCCGGCGATCAGAAATTCACCCGCAACGCCTTGGTGAGCTTCGGCGATTGGACGGTCTGCTTCCGCATGGAGCAAACCGCCGACAAATACATCGATGTGACCATCGGCCGCGGTATGCCGATGTCGTGGTATGAGTGCAAGGGGATCGATCCGGTGCTGACTTACGGCAAAGGCGCAACCGCCAAAGCCGCCGTCTACGACGCTAAGGGCGCTGCGCTGACCGGTGCCGTGAAGACGGATCGAATCCGCATCGATCGGCAGGGCGTGCAGTTCGGCGTCTTCGCACCGGAAGGAACCGAGTTCACGATCGGCGACGGATCGGTCGCCGTGAAGTTCGCCGGCGAGGCGCGTTACCTGGTCATGGCCCAACTGCCTGACGCGAGCATGTTCGATCTTTACGCCGAGCACGCCTACTCAATTCCTCGCGACAGCAAGTTTGATTTCACCTACGACGCGCAGGCCGGCACAGTGACCACCACATGGAAGATTGACGCCAAGGCGCTGAAGGACGGAGCGTCGACCGATTTGATCCAAGGCTGGCTGCCGCACAACTACCGTGAGATCGTCAGCGGGCCCAAGCTGCTGCCCGATCTGCAGTACGCATCGATCAATGGCCCGATCAAGTTGTCCGTGGGCCGCGAATTCACGATCGTTCAGCCGGCGCCGAACATGAGTCTCGTCTGGCCAACGCCGCGCAAGATCGGCGGGAAGTCGGATTACGACCCCGATCGCATGAGCAAGTGGATGGACGCCTTGGCCGCCGGCGACGCCGCTGAACCTAAGTACGGCGGGGAGACCTACTTCGGCATGAAGGCGATCCAGCAGTACGCGGAACAGGCATTCATCGCCCGCCAGATGGGCCATCCAAGCTACGACACGCTGGTAAAGGCGCTGCGCGTTTCCATCACCGACTGGCTCACCTATACGCCCGGCGAGGCGCTGCACTACTTTGCCTATTACCCGAATCAGAAAGCACTCATCGGCTTCAACACCAGTTTCGGCTCGGCCCACTTCACCGACAACCATTTTCACTACGGCTACCACGCGGTGTCGGCGGGCGTCATGGCGATGCTCGATCCGCAGTGGGGCAAAGACTACGGCGAGATGGCGCGGCTGGTGATCAAGCAGTACGCCAACTGGGATCGCAACGACAAGCGCTTCCCGTACCTCCGCACGTTCGAGCCGTGGTCGGGCCACAGTTACGCCGGCGGTCACGGCGACGGGCGCGGCAACAACCAGGAGTCGGTCAGCGAGGCGATTCAGTCATGGGGCGGCATGGTCATGCTCGGACAGGCGCTGAACGACGAAAAGCTCACGGCC
>Ga0070665_100000526_pt1 | contig 54616 bp, 38 predicted proteins | sample KBSS13metaG_FD_65862 | JGI IMG/M metagenome (GOLD analysis project Ga0070665, IMG submission 65862) | Switchgrass rhizosphere microbial communities from Kellogg Biological Station, Michigan, USA - KBS S1-3 metaG | ecosystem: Host-associated > Plants > Roots > Rhizosphere > Soil ...
TCGGCCTGTACGCCTGCGTTCGCCCCTGCAAGCAATACAAGGGAGTTCGCAGCTACTTCAGCGAGCTGCCGGTCGACCTGGTGATTGTTCGCGAAAACACCGAGAGCTTGTACGCCGGGATCGAATTCGAAAAAGGCAAGCCCGAGACCGCCGATCTGATCTCGTGGATCAACAAGAATTCCGACCGCAAAGTAAAGACGGGCCTCGACGAGACCGGTATCACGATCAAGAGCATCAGTGTCTCGGCGACCGAGCGGATCGTCCGCTATGCGTTCGAGTACGCCCGCAAGAATGGTCGCAAGATGGTGACCAGCGTCCACAAGGCCAACATCCTCAAGTACACCGATGGTCTGTGGCTGGAAGTCTCGCGCAATGTGGCCAAGGAATACCCGGATATCGAATTCAACGACCGCATCGTCGACAACATGTGCATGCAGCTTGTGCAGAAGCCAGAGCTGTACGACGTGCTGGTGTTGCCAAACTTGTACGGCGACGTGCTCAGCGACCTGTGCGCAGGTTTGGTCGGCGGACTAGGCGTGGCCCCTGGCGCCAACATCGGCCCGGAAGGCGCAGTCTTCGAAGCCACCCACGGCAGCGCGCCAAAGTACAAGGGCCAGAACAAGGTCAACCCCGTGGCGCTGATTCTCTCGGGCATGCTGATGCTGCGTCACCTGGGCGAGCTTTCCGCGGCTGATCGTCTGGAAAAGGCCGTCGCCGATGTGATCGCCGAAGGCAAGGACGTCACGTACGACATGAAGGCCGACCGCAACGACCCAAGCGCGGTCGGAACCAAGGAAATGGCCCAAGCGATCTGCAAGAAGTTGCAGTAGTAAACAAGCAGTTGAGCCACGGCGCCGTGCTGCTCCCTCTCCCGTTGGGGAGAGGGGCGGGGCGCCTTCGGTGAACCGCAAGGCGCTGGCCGCGGCTTTTCTTTCTTCCAGACGCGACTGCACATTCACCGATCCCTATTCTGGTCGAGTCCTTCGTTGCGCCGTTGTTGTGGTCTTGCGTTGCTATCCAGCGCTGATTTGTTTAACACAACGACACGACGACACGACGGGAATCCGGATTTGATTTCGCGGCGTGGTTCTTTCGCGCACGCGTTGAATCATCTCTTCATGCCCCCACGGTGTAGTCAATTTCACTACACCGGGGCGTGAACTGCGCGTAGTCGACGAGCACGGTAGTGTCTTCCTAGCGTGACAGCGTCGCAATTCGTCTGTGCCTGCCGAGTCATGCGCGCGGTGAGACTCGGAAAGTTATTAGGCATATGTCTGCCGACCCGCTTTGCGAGGGGCGCAACTGGTACGATGACCAGGTGGCAGTTCCGGCAGAGGCGCCCGCAGAGTTGGGGTAAGGCATGCGCGACGAGGATAAGACGAAAGAGCAATTGCTCGAAGAGTTACTTGACCTGCGTCACGATCTGGCGGAAGCGCAGCAACTCGAAGGACGACAGCAGCGTCTCGACGCCCTGCGCCGCACGGAACAGCAGCGGGCCAGCGCCGTGTTGCTGGAGAGCGAAGAAACATTGCGCATCGTCGCAGAGCACATCAACACCGTATTCTGGTTGATGGACGCCGTTGGTAGCCGGATGCTCTACGTCAGTCCTGCGTACGAGAGCGCGTGGGGGCGATCTTGCCAAAGCCTTCGTGAAGACGTCTACTCGTTTCTCGAGGCGGTGCTGCCCGAAGATCGGCAAAAAGCCACTGACATTTTCCAACAGCAGGTCCGAGACGGCCATGTGGATGGCGAATATCGCCTCTTGATGGCCGATGGCTCTGTCCGTTGGACTTGGGTCCGCGGCTATTCCACAAAAAACGCCGCCGGCGCCATCACCCGGCACGTCGGCATTTGTGAAGACATCACCGAGCGAAAACAGAGCGAATTATCCAGTTCCAGGCTGGCGGCGATCGTCGAACATTCGGAAGACGCCATCGTCAGCCTGACACTTGATGGTGTCGCGATTACCTGGAACCACGGAGCCGAGCAGCTCTACGGATATACGGCCGAGGAAATGATCGGTCATTCCGTTTCGATCCTGATTCCGCCCGCGGGGCTGTCGGAGTATCGCGAGATCATCAGCCAGGTCAAGCGGAAACAGCGCATCCCGACGTTCGAAACCGTGCGGCAGCGCAAAGATGGCAGGCTGATTGACGTGTCGATGAGCATTACTCCCATCGCCATCCGCAGCGGTGAGGTTAATAGCTCATCGCAAATCTCGCGTGACATCAGCCGGATCAAGCAATTGGAAAGGCAGTATCAGCAGTCGCAAAAGATGGAAGCGATTGGCCGCCTGGCAGGCGGCGTTGCGCATGACTTCAACAATCTGCTCACTGTTGTGAAGGGCTACTGCGTCCTGCTGCTCGATGGTCTCGACGCCGGCGGCGATTCCTGGACGATGGTCAATGAGATCCGCATTGCCGGCGAGCGCGCCGCCACGCTGACGCGGCAGCTACTGGCGTTTGGCCGGCAGCAAGTGTTGCAACCCAGGGTGCTCGACCTCAACGACATTGTCCGCGATATGGAGACGATGCTGCGGCGGCTGATCGGCGAAGACATCATCGTTGCACTGGACCTCGACCCGGCGCTACGGCAAGTAAAGGCAGATCCAGGACAGATTCAGCAAGTGCTGATGAACCTGGCGGTCAATGCGCGCGACGCGATGCCTGCAGGAGGAAAACTGACGATAGAAACCAGAAATGTCGTGCTGGATGAAGCCTTTTGTGATTTGCACCCCGGGGTACAACCGGGCGCATGCTCGTTGCTAGCCGTCTCCGATAGTGGCACTGGCATGGACGAGGAGACAAAGAATCGGATGTTCGAGCCCTTCTTCACGACCAAGGACGTCGGTAAAGGGACCGGACTGGGCATGGCCACGGTGCTGGGCGTGATTCAGCAGAGCGGCGGCTACATCGAGGTCGATAGCGAAGTCGGACGAGGCACGACAATCAAGACTTACCTGCGACAAGTCTCTGCGCCCATCGAGCGCGTGACGCCACAACCGGAGGCAGTGGCCCACTCCGAGCACCACGAAACCGTGCTCTTGGTCGAAGACGACGACGCCGTGCGGGCGTTGGCCAAGCGGATCCTGATTTCCTGCGGTTATCAGGTTCTGGAGGCGGCAAACGGCCAGGCGGCGATCGATCTTGCCAATCGTTATCAGGGGGAGATCGACCTGCTGGCGTCCGACGTGATCATGCCCCACATGTCTGGCCAGCAGCTGGCGGAAGAATTGGTCAAGCTCCGCCCAGGCCTCAAGGTGCTATTCCTGTCCGGCTACACTGATGACGCGATGATTCGCCAGGGATTATTAACGGCGGGCTTTGCCTTCCTGCAAAAGCCATTCACATCGGCCAGTCTCTCGCAGCACGTTCGAGCCGTGCTGGCGTAGAGCGTTGGGCTGGCCTCATCGGGCGAGCAGGGTTTTAAGCGTCCCGGTTCTCCGCGACTAATGCGCGATGGGCTGTTCACAGGATGGGACAATCCCAACCGGCGCCATTTGCAGACCACTTTGTGGCGGAACGCTGAAGTACTGGCTTGATCGGCACAGGTCTTCGTCCGGCGCAGCGTCTGCAATGGCCCACATTTCCGGAAGTAGCGACATGAAGATGTCTACCAGCGCCGGATCGAATTGCGTGCCGCTGCCTTGTTGCATCAATTTCAAGACGTCCAGCTCGGAGAGTCTCGAGCGATAGCGGCGGTCGTGCGATAGCGCGTCATAGACGTCGGCGATCGCCACGATCCGGGCCGACTCGGGGATGGCTTCGCCAGCCAGCCCGTTCGGATAACCGGCGCCGTCCCAGCGTTCGTGATGGCAGAGGGCAATTTCACTGGCCATTTGCAATAGCTGCGACGTCGAGCGGCCCAACATCTGGCCACCCAGCGTTGTGTGGGTTCGCATGATCTCGATCTCTTCCGGCGTCAGCGGGCCAGGCTTGCCGAGAATGGAATCGGGAATTCCGATCTTGCCGATATCATGCATCGGCGCCGCCAGGCGGATCTGATCGACGCGCTCCCGGCTCCAACCGGCGCTGGCTGCAATCAGTTCGCTATAAGCGCCGGTGCGCTTGATGTGAGCGCCGGTTTCCTTATCGCGGTACATCGACGCCGTCACCAGGCGATGGATCGATTCCTCGTGCGCCTGGCGAATCGATTTGGTTTGTTCGCGGACTTTGTCTTCGAGCTGCTGCAGATGTTGTCGGTTCTCGAGCACCAACCGGCGGCGTTCGAGTCCGTTGCGGACTTGGAATTGCAACTCGTCGAGATCGACCGGTTTGACCAGATAGCCGAACGCGCCACTGGTCAGCGCGCGGATGGCGCTGGCCGTGTCGGATTCGCCGGTCAGCATCAGGACGGGCATGTCCGAAAACCTTTCGCAAATGCGATCCAGCAGGTCAAGGCCCGAGCAGCCTGGCATTTGGATATCGAGCGTGACCAGATCGACCGGATGGATTCCGAGATACTCCCAACCTTCGGCCGCGCTGCCGACGGTCGCGCAGTCGTAGCCGGCGGCGCGCAACCAGCGGTCGAACAGGGTCCGCAGTTGCGGATCGTCGTCGATGATCAGTAGTTTGGACTTCGGATATGGCTGTACGATGTGCACGGCGTCGCTCGCAATGAACCTGGCGAAGCTCAAGAAACATTTGCCCCGCTGGCAAGTCGGACTGGTCACGGAGCGGCTGGCGCAGCAGCGTCGACTGGCAGCCAAATAAGCCTACATCCGGCAGGGAGTGACGATTGGCCATTCGGCAGTGGAGCACGGGCCGTTCTGTGTTCGCCGATTGCCATTAGCTGGATTAAGCCCGCCAACCGGCGCAACTGCTCCCGCGATGGTCCGATTCCCGCGAATCGCAATTCGTGAGGACGTGCTGCAGGAAGCCCTCAAACCTCGGCCCACTGGGGAGAAAACGAGCCGATCCGCGCCCTTCTCCCCTGGGGAGAAGGTGGTGTGCGTTAGCACACCGGATGAGGGCTGAGCGCCGCGCAACGACCTGCATAGTGTGAAAGCCCTAACTAGCTTCGGCCCTCACCCCAACCCTCTCCCGACGGGAGAGGGAGTCGAAGCGCGCCCTTCTCCCCTGGGGGAGAAGGTGGTTCGCGTCAGCGAACCGGATGAGGGCTGTGCGCCGCGCAAAGACGGCTCTAGTGTGATCGCCCTAGCGAGCTTCTCGGCCCTCTCCCGCCGGGAGAGGGAGTCGTCGAAAGCCTGCTCACACGGAAACTTCGCTGGCGACTATTTGAATCCGTAGGCCGGGTTATCCACACTGAAGTCCGCGTCGGTGAAGCCATTGTTCACCTTGACCTTGAGGAACGTGTATTCCTCGGTCAGTTGAGGTTGCTCGCCTGCGCGGGCCGGCCAGTCGTAGGCTTCGTAGCGAATCGGCAATTGCAATTCGTCATCGACGTAGATTCGGGCCAGGTGGAATAAGAAGTTGCGTCGCGGCACTGGGTGGACGACCTGGATGCAAGTGCAAACCCGACCGTCGACTTTGGCGCCCTGAATCCATTGCACGGTGCATTCACCGTACTTCATGTCGTTCTCGCCGATAACGATCAATCGTTCGAGCAAACGACGGATGCCCATCTCGGTGATCGGATAGCGATTGCCGGTCATGGCGATCGTATTTTCCGGTTTGAGCGACACGGTGCCGATCAGGCGATGACGCACGCCGTTGTCGTGCGCCAGCAGCTTGTTATCGTTCTGGCCTTGCACGAAGAGCGCTTCGCGTCCCTTCACTTTGGCGGGGCCGAGGAAGTACATGTAGACGCTAAACGGCTCATGGCGAACCTTGACGAAGGCATACTCGTGCTCGTTGAGCTCGCCATTGATCCGCTCACGCTTGACCAGCGTGCAGGAGTAGTCCTTCAGGCTGTTGGCGTTCTTGTAGCCATCGCGCGCCCAGCGAATGGCAGGCGCCAATTGGTGCTCGTTCGCGGTCTGACCGGCCAGCACGTCGGCCGGGACGGTCGAAGGAGGCGTGGCCGACGCCACTCCCGGGCCGGCCTGGGCCGCGGGATTCGGAGCGGCCGGTTGTGCCGCGGGCTGAGCGGCTGGTTGCGCCGGTGGCTGAGCAGCGGGTTGCGCCGCAGGGGCTGCTGCCGCGGGTTGCTGGCCTTCGATCGGCTGATCAAAGCCGACGCGGCGGATCGCGTTCGAGGCTGGCGCCGGCCGGGCCGGAGCCGCGTACATGGGCTGGGTTGCAGCCGGTTGACTGGGCTGCGCGCCGTAGACGCCGGTCGTTGCGGGCGCCGCGGCGGGCCTGTAGCCCTGGGCGCCGCCGGCCGCCGTGTTCATCGTGGCCGGGGGCGTCGCCGCGTACGTGACGGGCTGCTGTTGAACGGGTTGCTGTTGAACTGGCTGCTGCTGACCCGGCGCGGCTGGCGGCTGCGGACGGGCCGGAGCGGTTTGGTAGCTGGCCGGTTGCTGGTACTGAGGCTGAGCCGGTTGCGGATAGCCGGCGCCAGGGGCCGGTTGTTGGTACGTCTGGCCAACGGCAGTGCTAGCGACTAGCGATGTCGCTAAGCCTAATGCGAGGCGCGAGACGCGCCCTCCCAGGAAAGCCATTCGCCCGACTCCTTTCGATCGCGAAGCGCCCGTCAGTATTGCCCCCGACGGAACGCCTCTATTTGCTGGATTCCATTCCCGCAACCACTGTAGGCTTGCGCGCGCAAGCCTACTAGGCTTCGCTCGAGGTATGCAACTTATATGCCGCCGGCGCGCTCGATCGCTCTTTTACCGATCGACTTCGCGCCTAACACCCCATCCAGCAAGATGTTGTCCGTTAGACATTGCGCAGTCGCCAAGGCGCCGGCGCCGATTGCTGTCTTGGGTAGTTATCGCCAATCCTTAGTGCGGAATTTACAATGCCTTGCGCAGTAGGATTCGTCGCCTCTGTCCTTCGCGGCTTAATATGCTGCGATACGTTGGAGATGCCAAGACGAAAAATAGGCTCCGCCAGCGAGCGGATGCTAGCAGACAAGGACACCGCGTGACGCCAGCCAAACTCGCCATTGCAACGTTCGTTTCCGCCCCGTTTGCCGAGAACGCGTACGTGCTACATCTCTCGGGCCGTGACGACTGCGTGGTTATCGACCCCGGCGCGGATTTTGAGCAGATCATCCAGTACATCGAAGAGCAACAGCTCACGCCCAGCGCGCTGCTGCTCACGCATGGCCACTTGGATCACATTGACGGCAACGAGGGGATGCGCGAGCGCTGGCCTGATTGCCCAATCGTGATCGGCCGGCTCGACGAGCCAAAACTGAGCGATCCGGTGTTGAACATGTCAAAGGTGTTTGGCCTGAAAGTGATCAGTCCGCCGGCGGATCAGTTGCTCGAAGACAACGAGATCTTTCGCGCGGCCGGGTTGGAGTTCGAAGCCCGTTGGATCCCCGGCCATTCGTCGGGTCACCTGGTCTACGTCATGCACGCCCAGCAGCCAGTTTGTGTGCTAGGGGGCGACGTGCTGTTCGCCGGCAGCGTTGGCCGAACGGACTTTGCCGATGGCAGCATGACGACCTTGGTCGCAGGGATCCACAAGCGGCTCTTCGATCTTCCGGACGACACCGTGGTCTTCCCCGGCCACGGCCCAGCGACGACGATCGGCGATGAAAAGGAATCGAATCCGTTTGTCGGTCGACCATCAGGCTGGCGCGGGTGAAGCGGAAACGAGCGAGCCAATACACCCTTCACCCTCCGGGAGAAGGTGGTGTGCGTCAGCACACCGGATGAGGGCTGTGCGCCGCGCGAGTCTCGCCGATTTGCGCTTTATGTCACGCACGGAGTGCGTGACCTACAGTGGGTTGAAAACCCTAACTCGCTTCGGCCCTCACCCCAACCTTCTTCCGGCGGGAGAGGGAGTCAATGCAAGTCCTTCTCCCCTGGGGAGAAGGTGGTGTGCGTCAGCACACCGGATGAGGGCTGAACGCCGCGCGAGCTTCGCCGATTTGCGCTTCATGTCACGCACGGAGTGCGTGACCTACTGTGGGTTGAAAACCCTAACTCGCTTCGGCCCTCACCCCAACCCTCTCCCGCCGGGAGAGGGAGTCGCCTGCGCAAAAACTGACCGTTCACCCCTGCGCCTTACCCACCGCCGCCGGTTCGTCGTCATCAGCCTTCGGCGCCTTGGCTTTCGGCGGCTTCTTTACTTTTGCCGGTGGGCGTTTTCTTCCTTCTTCTGGCTCCGCGCCGGTTTCGCCGATGTCGCGGATCACGTCGTCGACCTCGGCCGCCGGCGCCTTCGGCTTGGCGGGGCCCGGTAGCGCTGGCATTGGGGCCGGGCCGGGGACTGGCAACGGCTTCGCTGCGCCAGGTTTGGTTTCGGCTACTGGCGGCGCCGCCGCTGCGGGCGGATTCTTTTTGCGCTCTTCGGCCAACTCCTGCGGCAGCGCGCCGGTATCGACCAGCATGTAACCGGACCAGAAGAAAGGATGGTCAGCCTTGGGCGCCTCGTCTTTACCCGCAAGCTTGAATCGCGGTTCCAAGGTTGGATCTAGCTGCGTATCGCCGACGAGCACCACGGCCCGCTGCCAGGCGTCGGCCGCGGTTTCGTGCGGCAGCTCTTGCACGAATTCGCGCACCAGATCGATGCTCGACTGTCCGCCGGTTCGCCAGCGACTCAGCAAGATCGTCCGCGCGCCATTCGCCATCAGGCCGCAGACGTTCAGAAAAATCTCATGGCCCGGGTCGTGGCTCGAAGCTTTCTTCAACGATCGCTCGGCGACGGTATGGAACGAAGGCAGTACGACCACGTCAGGTCCGCCCCAGGGAAGCGGGAACAGATTGGCCAGGCTCCCGGCGCCGGCGTTGCGCTCGTGCGCCGGTAGCAGCGAAATACCATAGGGAGTTTGATCGACGCCCGGCGTATCGTTGAGCACTACCAGTTCATCGAATAGCGATTCATACGCTGCCGTTTCGGGTGGCAACGGTGCGTGCAACGCCACGGCGCCAGGCACAGACTCACGGATCGATTCGAACGCGGCCTTGGCCAGTGAGTCGTCGCCGCCTTGCATCATTTTGCCGATGACTACGCCTGTCGCCTGCTCCTGTCGTCGCGGCATCGGGTCGGGCACGCCGAGCGACGCCAGCGGCGCATAACGAATTTTCAGCTTGCTCAACAGCGGAACGAGTTGATCTCCTTCGCGGATCGTAAGCGCCTCGAAGGGCAAATACCACAGCACGCCATCCGGCACGATCACCAGTTCGTTGAACGCCAGCAGGTTGACGTTTTTCCCATTCTTCATCAGAGCGTCGAGCATCTGCTTGCTCTGTTCCTGCCAGCCGGTTGCCAACAGCTCGGCCGAACTCAACTCGCGATTGGCGTCTAGATTGCCCAGCGATTGCAGCAGCTTGCCCATCGATTTGCTAAGCGTGTCATCACCGGGAACTTTCCAATAGCCATACTTGTCGTGGGTCAGCAGCACGGCGTAAGAATGCTTCGCCGTGCTGAAAAAGCTCAGCACCGCCTGGCCGGCAGGGAGCGCCGCGCGGAGGTCCTTGGCAGAGCGACACGGCGGGAACACGAGCGTCGCCGGTTCGCGACGAACCGCCATCTCTCGCAAAATTCCCTCGGCCGACGCGCCGATCTCTGCCAATTGCTTGAGCTTCTCCTGCTGATCCTTCGACGCCTGCTGATCCTTGGCGACTAGTGGCGCCTTCTTCAGTTCGTCTCGTAGGGCTCGGGCTTGCTTTTGCAGTTCCACATAGTTGGGATACCGGCCGAGGATCTCCTGTCGCTCCATCTTGACCTTCGCGTCCAGGGTCTCTTCGGGCTGTTCGAGCAGCCAGCGCAGATTATGGATCCGGCCACCCATGTCGAGCGTGCTCAGAAAGCGATGCCGCCGCGCGAGGTCGCTGATCTCGAGGATGCGATCGTGGTCTTTTCCCTGCTCGGTTGAGACGTCAAACCACCGGTCGAAGATGTCGTCGTGCGAAAAGTACAGCAACGAGAGGGCTTCGAGCGGATCTGTCGACCAGTCGGCCGCTGTCGGCTCGCGCAGAACGATCGGATAGATGTCGAGCGCCTGGCGCGGCGAATGGACGCCGCGCGTGTAGAGGTTGTCAGCCAGCGTCAGTTGATAGAGTAAAAGCGAGCTCACCTTTTGAAAGGCCATGGCCGTGGCTAACTGTTGATCTCCGACCGTCGTGTTGCCCTGTTGATACGCGGCTAGGGCGCTGATAAACGCGACCCGCGCCCCGGCCTTGCCGGCTTGCATCGAGTGCCGCGCCATCGCCGAGCGGGCGCTGGCCAGCGAGCTGACTGCCGCCGGCGTCTGGCCCAGCACGCAGTAGTTCTCTGCCGCCAGCGTCAACATCGAGACTTGCAGTTGCCGCATGTCATTCGCGCGGGCCCAGGTGGCGGCTGGCACGAGCGCCGGATAGAGCCCCGGCTTGTTCGTGATCAGATGCGTCGTTTGGCCGTTGCGGAGCGCTTCTTCGACCGTGGCAAAGTCACCGTACGCCGCGGCCGCGTAGCTCGACTCGGCAAAAAAGTTGGCGGCCGACGCATAGTCGCCATCGGCCAGCGACATCCGGCCGAGTTCCAACAGCGCCACGCCTGTGAATGGATGATCGAACTCATCGCCAGCCAGCACCGCGCGTTGCAGCGTGGTGCGGGCTTCGGCGTCTTTGCCGTTCGCCAAGAGCGCCACGCCCAATTGAATGTCGATCCAGGCCTCTGACCAATGGCTGGGTGGGCCGGGGCGGCGCGCCAGGATCGATTGCAGATTGGTCGAGAGCTGCGACTGCGGGCAGGACGGGCCCATCAGCTCGCGGCGGCGTCGCATGGCGAGAGTCGTGCAGCGAACGATTTCTTGTACGTGGACCGGGATCTTGGTGGCCATCTGCACGACGCCACCTTGTTGGACGACTTGCGAGTTGTCGATCCGGCCCTGGTTCATGCTGTAGGTCTCTTTGAACTGACCATACCGCACGGTCCGCGCCGTTCGCCCCCAGGGAGCCATTTTGATCTGGTTCGTCGAGACCTGAATGCCGGGCGAGAACTCGACGCGAATCATCCAATCTGGATAGGTCGCGTAGATATTGAGCGCCGATTCGTACGCTTTGAGCGCCAGATCGTGGTAGCCCATCTGGTAGTAGCACTCGCCCATCATCGTGTCGATGCAGATCGAGTCGATCCAGAGAGCTCCGCCGACGCCTTTGATCCGGCTCTGGTGCTGAAAGTCCTTGAGCGCTTCGCGGTAGTCGCCGTCCATGTAAGTCGACAGCGTCGAGAAGTAGACCGTGTGCGGCACCGAGTCCGAAGTAAAGAACTGGGCCGAGGCGTTTCCTGTTGCGCAAAGCCAAACCAGCGCGGTCAGGACGAACAGCGGAACCCGCGCCGGGCGACTCGCCCCGCAGTTGGCAATCCAGCGCGACCGCTGTGGGTCGCGCGCGCCGTAGAAACCATGCGCCATGACTTTGTTCTCCACTTCCGGGCGCTGAGAAATCCGCTCTCGCGAACTTCCCCCTCGCTTGCGCCGCGTTTCGTCTCTGTTTGGCTACTGGCGCTCGCGGACGGGAACCGTCTGGGCTTGGAAATGAACAACTGGCGCCAGCACAAGTTCCAGCATAACGGCGACGAGCGGCGGGAGCAAAAAAACCGCACGGGTTGGTTTGTTTCTGTAGCCGGCCTCTGTCAGGCCGGACGTTACGGCAAGGCGTCCTGGGTCGCAGACCCCGGCTGCAGGACTTTTCAACCTCTCGGTGGGTGTTTGGGACGCCAATACTGGCGCTAAAGTTCGCTAGCATGGCCAAGTTTCTGCAAATCGTCCAAAGTCCGAGCGGCTGCTTGACGATAACGATGGTGCGGATTGTGTGGAATCTAACGATCAAACAAGCCCTGCGGTCCGGACGCCCAAGCTTCTGGGTGGCCAGACTGAGGGTGGCAGGAAACGTCCATGGCTCAATCGTTTGCAAACTCGCTGAAAGTGTCGGCCACGGGCTGCTTCCTGCTGGGCGCGCTGGCGAGCATGGGTTGCCAGAGCAACTACTCTGGGCAGACGCTGCCGAGCCCCTACTATCTGCAGGACGACGTTCAATACTTTCCGCCGGGGCCTGAATTCAAACTGTCGCGCGAAGCGGCGGCAATGAAAACGACCAGCCTCAGGCAGCGTATCCGCACCGGTCCGGTCGGGCCGAGCGATCCTATTCCAGGCGCTCCGGCGCCAGGCGATGTGATCCCGGGAGCGCCAGGTGGCGTGCCAGGAGCGCCGATTCCGGGAGCTCCGGTACCGGGCAATGTCGATCCTGCGGCGCCAGGCGACGTTGCTCCGCCTGATCCGATCAACAACGACGCTCCACCGGGCAACCCGAACGACGATCCGTTCAATCCACAAGGGCGAGCGATCCAGCGACCGGGGGTCTCTGGCAGCACGCGAGGATGATCGGCGGATAGTCGCGTGACTCGCTAGTACACGAACACCAATGGCCCGCTGGACTCAGGCGTTCTGCCTTCGAGTCACAGGCCAATTCCATCCCGGAGTAGTTAACAACAAATCACCGCTCGTCCCCCAAACGAAAGCCACGGCGGCAGACCCTGCGAGCCCAACGGTTCGAGAATAGAGGTCGCCGCCACCAAGTTTGTCGGACGCCACGAATCGACGAGTCAGGCACACACGTGCGAAACCGCTGAGCTGGCGGACTTCAGCATGGCTTGTCGGTAAGTGGCGCTTAGGGGGGACCGTGCCTCTTCGCCTCCGGTGTTCAAGGCGCGTTCTATCAGGAACGCGTTTTGGACGCCGGCAGGCGAAGAGCGAAACACCTGTCTTGCAGGAACGAGACCGAATGGCCGATCCCGATCTCGCACAGGCAGCCCAGCAATGGGTCAATGACGGCTTCGTCTGGATCGGCTTTGGCACCGTCTCCGGCCTGATGGCCAAGGCGATCATGCCAGGCCGCGATCCTGGCGGAGCCATCGTCACGCTCTGCCTCGGCATTGGCGGCGCGATCGTCGGCTGTGGCATTCTGACTTACGCAGCGCCCGAGTATCGGGTCTCGCCACTCACGCCGGTGGGCTTTGTCGTGGCCACTAGCGGCGCATTTGTGCTGCTCTTCTTTTACCGGTTGCTGGCCGGTCGAATCATTCGCGAAGAGGGCGGATATGGTCCTGGCGTGCGCCGGCCGTACTACTCACAACGACGCCGCCCAACGACGAGGGCAAGATATTACGACGACGATCCGCCGTATCGCTGAGATTATGCAACGTCCGTAGGGCAGGCGCCCCGTGCGTGACAAAGCAGCGGTTTAAATCGTCGACGCAACTCACCGATTCTTGTCACGCACGGAGTGCGTGACCTACAAGACTTCAATCGCGGCGTTTTCGTCTTTGCTGCGTGCTGCGGTGCGGTCGATAGCCGCCGCCGGATTTTTCGGCGCCTGGCCGTGCCCCTGGTCCACCGCGAATGTGATCCCCATCGGTCTGTTCGCCCAAAGCCCGTTTGGCCTTGGCGCGGCGATCATCAAGGGCTTCTTTCGGCGGCCGATCCGGGATCAAGCAATCACAACCGCTACCGATCAGGTCGTGTCGGCCGGCTTGCTCGAGCGCCCGGCGGACCTCGAAGTAGTTCTCTGGCTTGAAGAACTGCAACAGCGCTCGCTGCATCCGCCGGTCTTTCACCTGCTTGGCGATGTAGACGGGCTTCTTCGTGAACGGATCGAGCCCGGTGTGGTACATGCAGGCCGCGATATCGAACGGGCTGGGGATAAAATCCTGCACCTGGTCTGGCCGATAGTGATTGCGCTTCAAGAACTGCGCTAGCTCAATCATCGAATCGAGCGAGCTCTCAGGATGGCTGGCGATGAAGTACGGCACGAGGTACTGCTTCTTGCCGGCGCGCTGCGAAGCCCGCTTGAACTCAACGTCGAACTTTTGGAAGTCGTCGGCCGATGGCTTTTTCATCGCCGAGAGAACTTGCGGGTCGGTATGCTCCGGCGCTACTTTTAAATGCCCGCCGACATGATGCGCGGCCAACTCGTCCATATACTCAGGACTGAGCCGGGCGAGATCCATCCGAATGCCGGAGGCGACGAGCACCTTGCGCACGCCCGGCTCGCTGCGGGCTTGCTGCATCAACTGCACTAGCGGCGCATGATCGACGCCCAGCAGTTTGCAGATCGTGGGATGCACGCAGCTTAACCGGCGGCACTTGGCTTCGACCTCGGGCCGCGTGCAGCGCATCTGATACATGTTGGCCGTCGGGCCGCCGATATCGCTGACTACTCCGCTAAAGCCGGGCTCGGCCGCCATCTGTCGGATTTCGCCCAGGATCGATTCCTGGCTGCGGCTCTGAATGATGCGTCCTTCGTGCGCCGTAATCGAGCAGAACGTGCAACCGCCGAAACAGCCGCGCATGATCTGCACTGAGTCTTTTACCACCTCGTAGGCCGGGATCCGTTGATTGCCGTAATGCGGGTGCGGCCGGCGCGTGTACGGTAAGCCGTAGACGCGGTCCATCTCGACTTGCGTCAGCGGCAGCGCCGGCGGATTGGCGACCACGGCCTCGCGGGCATGGTATTGCACCAGCCGGCGGGCGTTGTGCGGATTCGTCTCGTTGTGTGTGATCTTGGTGAATTCTGCAAACGCGAACTTGTCCGTCGACGCTTCTTCGTAACTCGGCAGCGTGATCGTGTTCTCTGTCGGGGGCGTTTCGCTCGCGCCCAGCCGATAGACCACGCCGCGCATGTCTCGCAATTGACGGACGGTTTCTCCGCGAGCCAGGCGCTGCGCGATCTCGACGATCACGCGTTCCCCCATACCGAAGACGACCAGGTCGGCCTTGGCGTCGCAGATGATCGAGCGGCGGACTTTATCGCTCCAGTAGTCGTAGTGGGCCAGGCGTCGCAGGCTGGCTTCGACCCCGCCGGCGATCACCGGCACGCCGGAGTACGCTTCGCGCGAGCGCTGGCAGTAAGCGAGCGTAGCGCGGTCTGGCCGGCGGCCGATTTGACCGCTGGGACTGTACGCGTCGTCGTTGCGCACTTTGCGGTTGGCGGTGTAGTGATTGATCATCGAGTCCATGTTGCCGGCGCTGACGGCGAAGAACAGCCGCGGCCGACCGAACGTCCGCCAGGCGTCGCAGTTCTTCCAATCAGGCTGGCTAACGATACCGACACGAAAGCCTTCGCTCTCCAGCAGCCGGCCCAAGAGCGCCATGGCAAAGCTGGGGTGATCGACGTACGCGTCGCCCGTGACAAAGACGATGTCTACTTCGTCCCAGCCACGCGCGAGCATCTCTTCGCGCGTCATCGGCAGCGGAGTTGTCGCCTTGCTACGAAGCGGACCGGCCGAAAGTGGAGCACAGGCGTAACCCGACGTGTCGGCAACGTCGACGATCGGTAACTGAAAGCCTGCGGACGTGTTGGGGCCAGATGACATAGCGCGAGAAAACCAATCGGCCCGAATAGCAGGGCGCAAGAACAGGGGCGCAGCGAGCGGGCAAAAATCGCCAAAAACTCAACGAGCGCGGAGCGGTCTATTCTATCCCACTAAGCCCGCCTGGCGATAGCGGCGCTACATATCAAATCGCGATTTGTCTCGTGATCCCGGCAGGGATCGTAGTCCGACGTGCTGTCGGATGATGCGCAATTGTGATGCACGCGCCGTTCCAAATGTGCCGGCGACGCTAAGCCGTTCAACGTGCTGACGCTTGCGTCCGCCGCTATTTAAACGTCGCCGCTGGGCGTGAGGTTACGTTGTCCGAGTCGGTGGCGGCGTCTGCCGGTAGGGCTAGTCGCATGCCCGGGTTGAGGTGGTTGTAGTCCTCGCCCAACTGAGCGCGGTTCAGTTCGTAAATTTCCGACCAGCGCGAGGCCTTGCCCAGTTCGTAACGTGCGATGTCGAACAGCGTGTCTCCCTCTTCCACTACGTACGTCCGGCCGGTGTGCGGCGTGTTGCGCGCACTGGCCGTGAACGCCGCTGGGCCACCTGTGGCGGCGGTGCGCGGCTTCGGGCAAAGGTTCGGATACTCGCGACGCAGCACGTCCATCGAGGGCGTCGAGATCTTTTCGCCCACGGTCAGGCCGACATTCGGCGAGCCTGGCTTACGGTTGTGTCGCTGCAAGGCTTTGAAGAAGCCCGGCCCGCCGTACACTTTCTGCGAAATTGTCCAAAAACTGTCGTTCGGCTCGACGACGTAGCTGCCATCGCGCGTCGGACGATGCGCTAGGTCGGCGTGCTCGTACGGCAGATCGTGATGCGGCGGCGGCGCTGCGTGAGCACTGGCGGCCGGCGCATTGTGCGGTGGGGCGACATGTGGCTCCGCATGGACTGGCGCTGCGTGTGGTTCAGCATGTGCTGGCGCGGCGTGCGGCTGCGTGTGTTGCGCCGTGGCGGCTTCTTGCTGCGCGCCGTAGCGATCGTCGGTGTACCGCTGGCCATAAGGCGCGTTGTGCGGTTCGGCCAACGGTGGTTCATGCGCCGCCTGATCGACTTCGGGCGCGGCTGCTGGCGCCGGCTCGGCCGCCGCGGGCGGCTGCAATTGTGGTTCGGCCGTAGGGACGAGTGGTCCGGCGTCGGTCGGTTCGGCCGGTAACTCATGATTGGCAAGCGGAGCCGGCTCGGTTCCGGCAACGGGCTGCACTGCGCCGGCTGGTTCGACCGATCCAGTCGGATCGCCTAGCGGCGCCGACTGCGGCGCGGCCGCGGGCATGGCTTGCGCGTCGGTCGGGAGCGGGGCCGGCTCGTCCGGCAATTGCGCCGGCGGTTGCGATGCGTAACGATCGGCGCCAGCGCGCGGGGCGAACGGATCGACCGCGCCGCTGGTGTCGCTGGCCGGCGCCTGGACCGGCTCTGCCAACACTTGCGGTGGTTCTTCCGTTGGCGTCGCGGCGCGCTGTCCCGCTTCGGGCGCAACGGCGGCAACGGTGTGTTTGCTCTTGATGCCAGGCATGCCAATGCGGACATAGACGATGCTCGCCAGCACCATCATCAGCGTGCCAATGACCGACAGGCCAACTTTGACTTCGCGGCCCATGCCGGACGACGCGGATGAATCTTCGACGGGCGAATCTTCGGTCGTATCCGCTGCTTCGTCGGCTAGCGCCGCGTCGCGCAGTTCTTCGTCGCTGTGTTCGGTCGTCATGCCTTGGTTCTCCCTAACGTTGGCAGAGGAATGTTTTGCAGCCGAGGCGTATCCTTACGCCCTGCGACCTGGGAATCAGGTCCTGGCGGCTACGCGCAGCTTTGCGCTACGCGCCCTGGGGTTGGCGAATGTCTCGCGCTCCTGCGGCCGGAGCGGCTTTTTGGTGATCACCTGATAGCGGTCGTCGTTACGAAAAGCCTCTTTCACGCGTCGATCTTCCAGCGAGTGAAAACTGATAATCGCGATTCGACCCCCGGAGCGCACGCAGTCCGGCAATCGTGTTAGCACGAGTTCCAGCGATTTGAGTTCGTTGTTCACGGCAATTCGTAGCGCCTGGAAGGTTCGCGTCGCGGGGTCGAGTCTTCTGGTCTCAGGCGAGCGCGGCACGGCCCGCCTGACAATCTCGGCTAGTTGCTTGGCGGTTTCGATCGGTCGTTTCTCGCGCTCTTCGACAATCCGCCGAGCGATCCGCCGGCTGAATCGCTCTTCGCCATATTCGTATATCAAGTCGGCCAGTGGCTCAGCCCGCATCCGGTTCACCATCTCACTGGCTGGTTGCCCTTCCTCGGGATTGAATCGCAAATCGAGCGGGCCGTCAGCGTCGAAGCTGAACCCACGCTCGCGGTCAGCCAGTTGATCGCTCGACAAACCCAGATCGAGCAGCACGCCGTCGACTTTTTCGATCTCCAGTTGCGAGAGCACCTCGGGGATGTCGCAGTAGTTGGCAATAAATAGTCGGACCGGCAACTCAGTAAGTGTCGGCTTCACGGCGATCACCGCGGCCGGATCTCGATCGAGCGAAATCACCAGGCCTGTGGGACCCACGCGTTCGGCCAATGCCCTGGTGTGACCGGCGCCGCCTAGTGTCCCATCGATCAGCACCTGGCCTGGTTGCGGCGCAAGTTGCTCCAGCACTTCGTCGAGCATTACCGGCACATGCTCAGACGGGGACGACATACGTATTTCGCTCAAATCACACTTCAGGGGGCGCAGAGGATGACGAAGAAGCCCAGCGGAGTCAAGCTACGATTCGCGTGCTAGCAAGCCGGTACGGACCGGCGGCCGGTTCGCCGCTGACGCGGCGCTCTTGGTGGTCCGCTCCCGTTGGTCGCTTGCTCTGTGAGCCGCTAGGCGCTAGCCGCGGGTTCTTGGGAGCATACCAGGGAAGCCGGGGGCAGACGAAGCTAGGACGACGAATTTTGCCACAGAGGGCACAGAGAACACCGAGGAAGCGAGGAAGGCAGAGGGCGTTTGCTCTCGCCTTTCTCTGTGTCCTCTGTGACCTCGGTGGCTAATTTGTTTCCTGCGCTGCGATCTGCAAGTAGCAGCTAGCGATCGCTCAATAGTTTTAAATACAGCTCGGAATACGCCGCCACCATTGCCGCTGGCGAGAACTGTCGCTCGGCTCGCAGGCGGTTTCTGGCGCCGGTTTGTGCCGCAAGTGGGCGATCTGTCAGCAGGGCCAGCAGCTTATTCGTCCACTCTGTGGCGTCTCCCAGCGCCGCCAGTTGCGTTGCGTCGTCCCCCAGTAGCTCGCGGACTCCTTCCACATCGGTTGCCAGCACCGGCCGGCCGCTGGCCATCGCTTCGAGTACGACATTCGGCATCCCTTCCCAGAGGCTGGGGAGCACCAGCGCGTCGCTTGCTGCCAGGATGGCCGGAATCTCTGGCCGCCATCCGACAAGATGGATACGCCCGGCGAGGTGTGGATGGCGGGCAAGTCGCTCCAAATCATTCCGAAGTGGGCCGTCGCCGACGATCAACATGTCATGCTGCGGGGCGCGCGGCAGCCAGCGCTGCGACTGCGCAATCAACCATTCGAGATTCTTCTGCGTGTCGAGCCGGCCGATGAACGTCACCCAACGTCGGCCCGGCGGCAGACGCAATTCGCTGGCCGCGATCGGTCGAGCGTTTGCATAGCGGGCCATGTCGATCGAGTTCGGAATCACCAGCAGCTTCTCGCGCGGCAGCCCGCCGACGTCGTGCGAGAAATCGGCCACGGCCTGGCTGACGCAGACGTGCCGATCGACCAGTCGATCTGTCCAGCGATCGATGCGCAACCGCCAGCGGCCACGGGGCTCAGCCACTCGAATGCCCGCCACGACATGCGGAACTCCTGCTCGCCACGCAGCCAATCGGCCCAGGATATTCGCGTGATACAAGAATGATTGGACAAGCTGCGGCCGCTCGGCGCGCCACAGCCTGGCGAGCGACATCAATGCGCCCGGAGCGCCCCACGTGCTGCGCACATTCAGCGAGCGAACCGGAACGCCGGCCGCTTCGAGCGCCGGAACGAGCGAACGACCAGTGTCCGTCGGCCGCGGTTGCAAAGAGACAACACTCGGCGAAAACTGCGCCCGGTCCAGTCGAGTGACCAGTTCAACGAGCGCCCGCTCGGCGCCGCCGACGTCGAGATCGGTAATGCAAAACGCAATCCGAACCGGCCCGGCGGCGGATGTCGAGGTATCAGCAGGTTTTGGCGACGTGCTGGAGATCAAAACTGGGCGTTTTGGGGTTGATCGCGAACCGTAATCATCTCGACCGCACGCCCCGCCTTCGTATACTCGATGGCAGAATCTTCTGGGCGTCCGCGGCGTCTTCGCAGTTAGCAAGCACTTACCCTAGTATGTCTCAACCGGCCGATTACGACTACGAGCTTCCCAAGGAGTTAATCTCGCAACAGCCGCTGACGCAGCGAGCAGACGCGAGATTGATGGTTGTTGACAGGCGACGTGGGACGATTTCGCATCGGCATGTCCGCGATCTGCCGCAGTTGATTGCCCCGCCAGACTGCCTGGTGCTGAACGAGACTCGCGTTGTGCCGGCCCGGCTGGTGGGCACGCGGGCCTTCACCGGCGGCAAATGGGAAGGGCTCTATCTCAACAGCCCCACGCCCGGCACGTGGCGAATTTTGGCCAAGACGCGCGGCAAGCCAACCGTCGGCGAACGGATTCAACTTACGAGCCGGTTCGGACAAGAAGATATCGCGATCCGGCTGGTCGAGCATTTGCCGGGCGGGTATTGGATCGTGGCGCCCGAGTCCGACGAGCCTACGCTGACGCTACTGGATCGTGTCGGACGCGTGCCGCTGCCGCATTACATTCGTGGCGGCGAGATGATGGACGAGGATCGCCGCACGTATCAGACCGTGTACGCGCGCCGGCCGGGCTCGGTCGCGGCGCCCACGGCCGGCTTGCACTTCAGCCAGGCGCTGCTCGACGATCTGGAAACGGCCGGCGTGCCGATCTGTCGCGTCGTCCTACACGTGGGCCTCGATACGTTTCGCCCGATCACGGTCGACCGGATCGAAGACCATCCGATGCACAGCGAGCAAGGCGAGATCAGCGCCGAAACGGTCGACGCGATCAACGCCGCCCGCGCCTCGGGCGGGCGTGTCTTTGCAGTCGGCACCACCAGCGTGCGCGTTTTGGAAACAGCGTCCCAGTCTGGCAAGCTGCAACCCTGGACGGGCGCCACCGAGTTGTTCATTCGCCCGCCTTACAAGTTCAAGACGGTCGATTGCCTGATGACGAATTTTCATCTGCCGCGAACAACGCTGTTGGTGCTGGTGAGCACCTTCGCCGGTCGCGATCTGATTCGCCAGGCGTACGAAGAAGCGATCCGCGAGGAGTATCGGTTTTATAGTTATGGGGACGCGATGTTGATTGTTTGAGGACGTGCGGGCGTTTGTAGGTCACGCACTCCGTGCGTGACAAATGGTTGGCCTGCGTCGCATCGTGGTACGCACGGGGCGCCTACCCTACGGACTTGAGGACGAGGGCCGAAGGTCGGGAGTGCGAGGCTCCTGCCGAGCAACGCAGCGCGTTGGACGCTGCCGGACGGAAGAACCCTCGCTGGCGCTTCGGGTTGGTTTTTCTCCGCGGCTTCGCGATCTCTGCGTGAGACCTTTCGCGGATGTGTAATCGAGCGAGCTGCGCGGCTCGGCGGGAGCCTCGCCCTCCCGGAGCGCGTGTACTGAGGTCTACCGCATTTTACGATCGCGTTGCTGCTCGCCAAATTCGTTGTCGCCTTCTATACTGCTAGCGTTCAACTCATCTCCAAGATTTGCCCTGCGAAAGGAAGCGCCACGATGGTCGAGGTTTCTACAGAGCACGTACTGGTTGTGCCGACCGAGGTCTTTCATCGTTTGGGGCACTTTCAGGGCTTTTCGGCCGAGTCGCGGCAATACCTCGATGAACTGCTCCGACCGGAGCACGTCAGCTACCGCCCGCGCGGCGAGATGGAAGAAGATCCCTCGTTCAAACAGCTCATTCCGTACTGCGTATTTCGTCATACCGACGCCGCCGGCCTGCAAACCGTATTCGCCTATACCCGCGGCAAGGGACAAGGCGAAGGACGACTCCGCAGCAAGCGCAGCGTCGGCGTCGGCGGGCATATCTCGTCCGACGATTGCCAGTCCTGCGCCACCACGGCTTACGAAGAAGGCCTTCGCCGCGAGCTGGAAGAAGAAGTCTTCATCAACACCAAATACACGCAAAGCTGCGTCGGCCTGATCAATGACGACGAAAGCCCGGTCGGCAAGGTCCACCTGGGCGTGGTCCATTTGTTCGACGTCGAAGAGCCCACGGTCCGTCCGCGCGAAAGCGAACTGATCGAATGCGGCTTCGAGCCGGTCGAGCAATTGCTGGCAGACATGGCCGGTTTCGAAACCTGGTCACAGATTTGCCTGCAGGCATTATTCGGCAAGAAGTAATCGCAGCTCGTTGGATTCTCCGGGAGGGCGAGGCTCCCGCTGAGCCGCGCAGCTCCATCGATTACTCAATCGAAAGAGGTTTCACGCGGAGGCGCGGAGTGCGCGGAGAGAAGAGAATCGTGAGGACGATGTACTTTACGTGTCCGGTGGTATCGCTGCGCTCAACCACCGGCTAATATCTGCGACCCCTGCCGGGGTCGGAAACGAATCGAACCAACATTCGATTCCTACAGCCTGACGCCGAATTGCCCGTTACCATGTTGCACTCATCGCCCGCGCCAGCCACCGGTGATTCCAAATCCGAGCCTGTGCTGCGCTGCGTAGGCCTAACGAAGATCTATCCCGACGGCGAAACACGCGCGCTCGACAGTGTCGATCTTGAAATCCACCGCGGCGAGTTCGTCGCCATCATGGGCCCCAGCGGCAGCGGCAAGACCACGCTCTTGAATCTGTTCGGCCTGCTCGACGAACCTAGCGGCGGCGAGATTTTTTTCGATGGCCAGCCGGTCAGCCAGATCCGGCATACGGACCGGGTGCGCGCCACCAAGATCGGCTTTGTCTTTCAGTCGTTTCATCTGCTGCCCATGCTGTCGGCAATCGAGAACGTGCAGACCCCGATGCTTGAAGGGACGTTGTCGTCGCGAGAGCGGACCAGGAAGGCAGGCGAGTTGCTGGCCGCGGTCGGCATGCAATCGTTCGAAGATCGGCTGCCGCTACGGCTATCGGTCGGCCAGCGGCAGCGCGTGGCGATCGCCCGGGCGCTGGCCAACGAACCGTTGCTGCTGTTGGCGGACGAGCCGACCGGGAACCTCGACAGCAAGACCGGCGAAGAGATCATGGAGCTGTTTCTCAGGCTCCATCGCGAGACCAATCTGACCGTTGTGCTGATCACGCACGACCCCGAAGTCGCCCGCCGTGCCGGTCGGCTGATCCGGATCCGTGACGGGCGGATCGAGAGCGACGAGCGGCAATAGCCCGCGACGTTTGCCCATCTCCATGTGGCCGGTGCTATCGTTCTCTGTTACAGCGCAGCGGCGTTGTTACACGATTTGCGGACTTCCGTCGAGAAATCTGCTGTCCCGCCGTCCGCCCGCTCCCCCTATAATGAAGTCGAGTAGCGCGGCGCGCAAAGTCGGCCGCTGCGCCGAGGCTCGTCCCACGCAGGTTGAGGCATCGACGTTTGATGACCAAGTCACGGAAGATCGCGGCGCCGCTGACGATTCTGCTGCTCTGCGCAGTCGCCTGGCTTGGCGCGCGGGCCTGGGGCAACAACTCAGCGATGACCGACGCCGCTCCGCCCGAACGGCCAGCGGCCGCGGACGTCGAGTCGGTCGATATCGAGCCGCGGCAGATGGCGCGGATCGAGCCAGGCGCCAAGATCGAAGAAGGTCCGCCTGAAGGCTGGTCTCACCTGGTGCTGCACGCCGTGCCGCGCGTGGCCGAAGGAGACGTCGAAAAAGTTTCCGCATTGGTCAATCGCCTGGTCTCCAAGTTTCATCTGACCATTCTGGCAGACGTGGCGCCGACAGACGGTCCGGCGAAGCGCTTTCGCTTGGATCGCGTGGCGATTGGCTTAGCCCTCCCGATCGAGAAAATCGAAACAGTCATTTCGCCGGCGACGCAGGAGAAGCTAGGCGCGAAACTCGGCTTCGTAGATCGTAATGCGCTGTCGGAAAGTGAAGGGTCGCTGGGCGGCGTCAAGCAAGTTGCCCGCACGTCGACGATGCTGGTCTTTGACGCGCCGTCGATCATGCGACTCGACAATAAAAACCGCTCCGTCACGCAGCGGCACGCGGTGTTGGCCTCGCCGACAACCGGCAAGCTGGCCACATTGGTCTGGATCGTCGATCAAAACGAAGACGGTTCGCCAAAGTTGGTCGACGACACGGCGCACCTGTTGCCGGAAAATTGCGAAGACGACCGGCAGATTTTTGTCGACGCGGCACAGTTCAGTTTCGGCATCCCCAGCAAGCAAGCCTTTGCGCTGGTGAAGCTACCGGACGGAGACGACATTCCAATCGACGCAAACTGGCGGACTCTGGCCGCTGGAGTTTTTAAGGACTCGACCGACGTGGTGAAGTTGGAGCAGGCGCTCCGAGCCGCGATCGGTTGGAACAAGGAGGTTACGCGAAGATGAGGCGGATCTTGAACGATAAGCGGGCTGCCGGCAGAACAATGTTGCAACAGACGACGCTGGGCGCTTTGGCGATCCTCTTCGCCGCGACTACGGCGCGAGCCGATATTTTCGACGATCTGGTCACACGCGGCGTGACGCTCGGTTCGGGTCAGGTCGTCCGCCTGCCCAAGCCGACGATGGCCGATGGCCTGACGGCGAAGGAACAAACGGCCGTGCTGACCAAGGCGGCCGACAAGTACCCGCTCGACCGCTTCCTGAAAAACGTGGTTGTCTCGCCGTACGTTCTCGACGTCAACGCCGTAGGGGACGCCGGTGGCGAACATCGTGGCCAGCAGATTGATTTCTATTTCGTCGCCTATGGCACGCTCGACGCCGTGACCGATAGCGATCTGCTGACCGACATCGCGGGCGAGAGCGAGGGGACTGGCCCAGACGCGCCCCCGGCCAACGCGCGAGCCCTCACGGATGACGAACTGAAAGCCCGCGGCCTGCCTCTATCGGGCGCGAGCACGACCGATCCGACGTACATGATGATCGACGTGCCGATTCTCGAACGGGTCCGTCTCGGGGGCATTGCCCAAGGCGTGCAATACAAGTCCGACGCCGCGGTGCTGGGCGCCATGAAGCTCGACGAAGCTTTTAGCAAGGATCCGAAGTTTCCGAACTCCTGGAAGCCGATCGGCCGCGATAAGCTAGGCAAAAGCACGCTCGGGGCTCCTGCGCCTTACTCTGGCATGGGTGGCTACATGAAGGTCACGAAGCTGATCGAGCCGGCCGGCGCTGTGTTTATCGAATGCCACCTGGTGTTCGACGAGCCGCACGCCTGGTTTAACGGCGCGAACCTACTCCGCTCGAAGCTGCCGCTGATCGTGCAGGACAGCGTCCGCAAATTCCGCCGCAAGCTGGGCGCGGCCAGCCCATAGGCTGCCGCGATTTGCAGATTTGTGACAGTGAAAAACAGTTGGGCGTCGCGTTCCGGGGAATACGGAACGCGGCGCCCGTTTTTTTGTGTGACGTCCTTCACGCGCGGCGGCATCACGGGGCCCGTGATGCCTACATTACAGCTTGGAGCGCAAACCGGTCATCGAGCCAGGTTGCAGGCGAGTCTGGGCTTCTTCCACCTGGCGATAATAATCGCGCCGCTCCAGCAGCCGCGCGGCCTCGTGGTCGAGGATGGCGATCACGTCCCGGTGCAGTTGCAACGCTGAACCGGTCACTTGCGCCGTGACGGGGCCTTCGATCGTGTCGCGGACGGCGCGGGCCTTGGCGCTACCGCAGGCCAAGAGCAGGCATTGGCGAGATTCGAGAATCGTTCCCACGCCCATTGTGATCGCCAGGCGTGGCACCGCCTCTTCGCTGCCAAAGAAGCGGGCGTTGTCGCGGACGGTTTCCTCGGTGAGCGTTTTCAATCGCGTCCGGCTGCCCAGTGACGAGCCCGGCTCGTTGAAGGCAATGTGGCCGTCGGTGCCGATCCCGAGGACTTGCAGGTCGATGCCCCCTTCGTCGCGGATCAACTTTTCGTATTGCTCGCAGTACGACTCGAAGTCGAGCGCTCGCCCGTCGGGCACGTGCGTGTTGCGGGGGTCGATGTTGATCTGCTCGAACAGGTTTTGCTGCATGAAGTAGCGATAGCTTTGCGGGTGTGTTGGACCCAGCCCGACGTATTCGTCGAGGTTGAACGTCACCACGCGCGAGAAATCGAGTCCTTCCTCGCGATGCATGCGAATCAGTTCGGCGTACATCCCCAGCGGCGTGCCGCCCGTGGCCAGGCCCAGCACGCAAGTTGGCTTGCGGCGGACCAGGTTCGCTACGCTACGAGCCCCGATCTGGCTGACGCCTGACATATCCTGTTCGACAATCACTCGCATGCTGGCAGACCTCGGGCAGACGCCCCAGAATCCGGGGCGGTGGAAATCGATGGTGAGAATTGGCTCGTAGCGGCCGAATTGTTGTATCGCAAACCAGCAGGGAAACCAACAGGCCTGCCTAAACACTCCAAAGCGCCAGCGATTTTCAGCGGCCTACTTCGTCGTCTACTTGGCAAGTGCGACGCAACCGATGGCGCCGTTCTGACCGCCAACTGTTCGTCTAGGACCATTCACCGGTCCTCCCTATAATTGCCCCCCGCACGGCCTCTGGCTTTGCCGCTTCGAGATTACAGCCCGCCAACCGTCGACGGAACGACTGATGCGCACGATCGCAATCCTCAATCAAAAGGGGGGCGTGGGCAAAACCACTACCGCCGTCAATCTCTCGGCCGCGCTGGCCGCTGCGGGCAGGCGCGTGGCGCTGGTGGATCTTGATCCGCAGGCGCATGCCACGCTGCACCTGGGCGTGGAACCGGGGCGAGATGATCGCTCGGTTTATGACGTGCTGACGGGCAACACCAGCCTGGCCGACGTTCGCCGCAAGGTCGAAGAAAATCTCTGGCTGGTCGGCTCGCATATTGACCTGGCTGCCGCCGAAATGGAATTGGCCGGCGTCGTCGGTCGCGAAGTCATCTTGCGCGACAAGCTGGCCGAAGAAACCGCCGCGCACGATTACTTCATCATTGATTGCCCGCCATCGTTGGGCATTTTGACGATCAACGCCCTGGCAGCAGTCGACGAAGTAATCCTGCCGCTGCAACCGCACTTTTTGGCGCTGCATGGACTGGGCAAGCTTCTGGAAACGATCGAACTGGTCAAGCGCCGGCTCAACTCACGGTTGCACTTGGGAGGCGTGGTATTGTGCATGTTCGAGGCCGCCACGCGGCTGGCCGCCGAAGTCAGCCGCGACGTGGAGCTCTTCCTGGGACAATCACGGGGTGGTCGGACCCCCTGGGCCGACGCCCAAGTGTTCGAAACCCGCATCCGCCGCAACATCCGCCTGGCTGAGGCGCCGAGCTTTGGTCAATCGATATTTGGCTACTCGCCCGACTCGCACGGCGCTGAAGATTATCGTCGCCTGGCTGCCGAAGTGCTGGCCATGGCCGGCGCTGAAGAGGCCGAGGGATCGTCGCGCGATCAACACGCCGCGGCGGAATGGGCTTGAAGAGCCGGATTGCTGATGATTCGCACGAGCGAATCAGTCGCCTCAGACAATCACGCTAACTAGCGCCTGAAAGTCTGGGTCCGATCGGATCGGGTCGAAATCTGTTTCACGCCCAACCAAATCTTTGAAGGCTGGGTTGGCGCTGATCGCGCGGGACAGGCATTCCAGGGCCTGCGTCTTCGATCCTTGCAGGCTGTAGTAGCAGGCCAGGTTGTATTCGATCAGCGGCTCGTTCGAATCGATTTCGCGGGCCCGCTCCAGGCTGTCGATCGCCTTGTCGAGTTGATCCGTCCGCTTGTAGCACCAGCCGAGCGCCATCCAGGCGTGGATATTGCTGGGCGCCAGGTCGACCGCGTCGACCAGCATGGGGAGCGCTTCCTGGTACTTTTCCAGGGAGCGGAGCGCTTCGCCTTGGAGATACAAGTGTTGACCGCGGAAGGTGCCCGGCTTGTCGATTCGCTGCAAGATATCGAGCGCTTGGCGCGGCATGCTCAGCTCGAGATAGCCCTCGGCTTCGCGCAATAGTCGGGTCAGGCGGATTCGATTCGTCGCAGTCACGGCTCGGTCACTCCCAGTAGCGCCTGTCCCTGCAAGGCGCGCGTCGCGCGCCTGCTTGGCGCCACTGCTATTTTACGCGCGAGTGGCATGTTGCCAAAATGCCAATCCCAGTCGAAAGCTTACCTCGCGCGAAATGAATTCTGCTTGGCGCGCACAATAGCCGTCAGAATACGCTATCGCGCAGGCCTGACTGCCGGGACGATTTTCCAGCGATCTTCCGCTCTTGGCTTGCGATGTGGACACTCACACGCTTGTGGCAATTTGGCGACAATTGATCGTTCGGGCATTCGGTTATGTGGCAAAAAGTCGACGCGCCGGACGGACGCGCCACACGCTCGAAAAGGACCGAAGGTCTGACAGTCGTGGGCTTTCCGTTCCACGGCGCGCCCGGCTGGCCAACGCTGGCTCGCGGCTTGCATCAGGCGTCCTGATCGGCTGGCCTCTCCGGTTGATTCTGTCAGCGGCCTTTTGGGTGAATTTGGATTGCGGAACCGAGTCCTATTGCGTCTGCGGTTTTTGGCGGTCGGCCTGGCGCTGTTTTGCGTCTGGTTCGATTTCACCCTGCGCGAGCCGCCCCGTCCGCAGCTAGCCAGCTACGAATGGCGACGCACCGTCAGCGGTTGGGAGGAATTGCCTCGCTGGGAGGCGCCGCCCGAGCCAACGCCCGCTCGGCCATTCTTATTTGCCAGTGTGCTGTTGGGGGCGACGGCTGTCGCGCTTTCGCTGCCGTTTATTTCGAAGCGTCCGGGCCGAGCGATCGACGCCGCCCACGCGACGGCCGGAAGTTAGGTCGCCACATCTGACCACCCGAAAAAAGAGTCGCGTCCAGTCGCGTCCCCTTTTCGTCTCGGGAGCCGTATCTACAGCGCCAAGCTAGCGATAGGACGAGTGGCTAGCGTCGACCGCACTTCTGGGCGGAATTTTGTTTCTGAATTCGTACAGGGTTTGTACGAATCCGGGCCGCGAAGCCCACTACTACCCTTAGACACTCTTGCGCGACTTCGCCTTTAGGCGGTAGCGCCGCAGAGCTGGCGAGCTTCCTGGGAGATCTGCCATGCGATTGACGTTGCGAACGATGTTGGCCTACTTGGAAGGCGTTTTGGACGCCACCGACGCGGAGCAACTGGCGCACAGGATCGAAGAGAGCGAAGACGCCCGTCGCGTGATGCACCGCACGCGTGACGTGACGCGCCGCCTCAAACTGGGCGCTCCCAAGCTCGACGGTCGCGGACTGGGCTCAGACCCCAACACGGTCTCCGAATATCTCGATAACACGCTGCAGGCGGACCGCGTCCCTGAGTTCGAGAAGATCTGCCTTGAATCCGACGTGCACCTGGCCGAGGTGGCGTCTGTCCATCAGATTTTGGCGCTCGTCTTGGGCGAGCAGGCCGAGTTCGATCCGGCGATGCGCAAACGCATGTACAAGCTGGTCGAAGAAGCCGACGCCATCGAGGCCGAGGCCGCAAAGCCAGTCCAGCAGTTTGTTTCGGCCGGAGCGCATCAGCCTGCCAAACCTCGACGTAAGCCAGAGGTGCCAGACTACCTGCGGATTCGCGAGCCACGGAACTACGTTCCCTGGGTCCTGGCGGCGGCCGTATTGGTTTGCCTTGGCGCCGGTTCGATGCTCTTCGTCAACCGAGGGGGCATGGACCTGTTGGTTGCGAAGCACGATCCAAACGGCGCCGAAGTCCCGGCTCCGGCAAATGATGCTCAGACACACAAGGTTCCCAACACGACGTTCCCTGGCGGACTGCCGCCGGAAGACTCTGGCAACGCCGCGACAGCGCCGGGCGGCAATGCCGCAACGGGGCCGACCGGGGACGAGGCGACAGGCGTTGTTCCGGGAGAGGCAGGCGTTGCCGACGACGGCGCTGGTGGAGTAGCCCCGGGTCAAGACGACGCCGCCGCGCCGGTCGAGCCTGGCATGCCGGCCGATGAACAAGCTACCGAGCCGGCCCCGGGCGGCAATCCTGGCGCAGGACCAGCAGTGCCTGCGGCGCCGCAGTCGCTGACAAAGGATGTTCCAGAGGCGTTCCAGACGGATTTGCCTCCGTTAGACGCTGATCTGCCCGCGAATCCAGGTGGCGCGCCAGCGGTTCCTGCCCCGGCGCCGACGCCAACTCAGCCGCCGAAGAATGATCCCACCGCGCCGCAGCCCGGACCTCCGGCGGCGGCGGACGTGAAAGCGGGCGCCACGGCCGATGCCGCGACGCCAAAAAGCCCGCCGCCACGGCCAATGAGTGTGCTGGAAGACGACGCACTACGTCCGGCGGTTGCGCCCGCCGCTGCTGCTGCGGCGCCCGGCGCTGCTCCGGTGGTTGGACGATTGGCGAGCGATAGCGAAGTCCTGATTCGTCCGAGTGGTCCCGATCGCAACTGGACCAGGCTATCGACCCGCGACACGCTGGCGGCCGAAAACGAGTTGATCGCGCTCCCCACGTTTCGGCCCAGTATCACGTTCAATACGCCCAACGGCGCCACGGCTCAATTGCTCGGCGGCACGGTCGCGCGGTTGATTGGTCCGAATGGCGGCGGAGTTCCCGGGATTCACGTGATCGACGGTCAGGTCGTGCTGTTAACGGCCGGAAGGCCCGGCACGCAGCTCCAACTGCAAGTCGCCGACAAGGTCTACCTGGTTACCTTCGTCGACCCCGATTCGACGTTGGCCGTGGAAGTCCGGCGGATCATCCCCGAAGGGGGAGACCCCATCCGCGACCCGGCCCGCACGACGGCCGAGGTGATTGTCTCCAGCGGCGTGGTCGACATCGGCCCGGTTTCTGGCGGCAAGCACGAAGCGCTGACCGTGCCTGATCGAAAGATGCTCGTCGGCGTCGCCTCGCAAGAGCAGGCGGCCAGCAATGTCAACGCGACACTGCCAGCCTGGATCGTCGGCACAACGCCCAATCAGAACGATAAGCGCGCGACGACAGAGACCGAACGGTTGCTGACGATCGGCGAGCCGGTCAGCGAAGCGCTCCAAGAGTTGACTCACGAACGGCGCGTCGAGTTCCGCAATCTGGCGGTGCTGGCGCTAACGACGATGGGCGAGTTCAGCGCGTTCTTGCCATCGCTCAACGATCCAATGCAAAAGGCCAATTGGAATGCTCAGATCGACGCGGCCCGCCGCGCGATCGCCCGCAATCATCAGACGGCCAAGGCCCTGAAGGCCACGTTTGAGTCAGAGCGAGACGCCCGTCAGGCGGCGGATCTTTACAAGCTGCTCTGTGGCGTCTCTCGCCAGGAACTGCTGGCCGGGTCAGACCGCTGGCTGGTCACGGAGCTCGATAACGACGAAATGGACTTCCGCGTGCTGGCGTTCTGGAATTTGCGACAGTTTTCGGTCGGAACGCTGGACTATCACCCCGAGCACAACACGGCCAAAAAGCGGGCCGTTGGCGTCAGGGCCTGGAAGCTACGGTCGGACGCTCGCCAGATCGTGCCGAAGTCGTAGCGACTGGTGACCAGGGGTCCTGCGGTGGCAGCGATCCTAACGAGAATCTTCGTCAAAATCACGGATCATCACTGCTGGCGCCGCCATTCTTGGTCGGGCAATTGCCCATTTCGAGGGCGGTTTTACGCATAACCAGCGCCTCCTACCCAGTTCCCCCTTACGCCAACGCCAGGAAAAGGTAAACTGTCCAAGAAGGCCGTCGGCGGGGGCTTTTACGCGTCGGCTGCTCGATTAGTGGCCAACCCGAGTGATGGCTAAATGTGCTTCTTTCGCGTGCTAAACATGCGATCAGGGGTACAAGATCACACATCTAGCTGAGGAGTGCAGCGGTGCAAATCAGCATCTCGGCGCGGCACGGACATCTGAGTGAGGCGACGCAGGAGCGTCTCCGAGCCAGATTGGAAAAGCTCCCCAAGTATTTCGAGCGACTGACGGCCGTCGAACTGACGGTCGATCTGGAGCGCAAGGACGCCCCCTCGGTCGACTTGCGAGTCTCGGCGGAGCACAAGCATGACTTTGTTGCGACCGAACAGGGCGCAGAATTGATGACGGCGCTGGATTCCGCCATTCACAAAGTCGAACAGCAATTGCGTAAATACAAAGAGAAAGTACAAGACCATCATCGCACGCCAGGACTTCGGCAACAGGGCGCCGCGATCGAAGCGGACGGCGATGTGGACGAAGAATAGAGCGATCCTTGCCAGGCACGAGCGCTTGCCATGAGAACCGCAGTAAAGGACGGGGGAATGAAGTTTGCAGACTTCGTTAGCCGTGAGGCCGTTCGCGCGGACCTTGCGGCTGATGACAAAGAATCAGTCATTCGCGAAATTGCACAAGCGTTGTTGGACGCCGGCAAAGTTTCGGCCACCGAGTTCGAAGGGATCGTCAAGGCGATTCTCAAGCGCGAGGATCTAGGCAGCACAGGCATCGGACGCGGCGTCGCCGTGCCCCATACCAAGCACCCCAGCGTGGATCGGTTGATCGGCGCGGTCGGCGTCAGCTCCGAGGGGGTCGATTTCGACAGCCTCGACGGCGAAAAGGTCAACCTATTCTTCCTGCTGATCTCGCCTCCGGATCGGCCGGGCGACCATCTGCGGGCCCTGGAAAATGTCTCGCGGCAATTGCGGAACGACCAGTTCTGCAAGTTCCTCAAGCAAGCGAAGACGCCCGAAGAAATCCTGACATTGTTGGATGAAGCGGATAGCAATCAATTTGGTTCGTAAGCGGGCCGTTTGGCTCGTATTCGCGGGCGCGGCGCCTTCGGCAAGGGATGGCGGCGCGAGAGTTTCAACTAAGATGCGTGTGCGGACAGGTTAGCGAGCGGACAGTTTAATGAGTGAGCAGCCAGCGCAGCGGACAGTCGTCCTGACCAACCCTCAGGGGTTGCACGCGCGGCCAGCCCATATGTTCGTCAAGCTGGCCACGAAGTTCGAATCGAGCGTCGAACTGATCAAAGACAGCGAGCGAGTCGACGGCAAAAGCATTTTGGCGATTTTGACCCTGGCGGCCGGCGAGGGGAGCACCCTGCTGATCGAAGCGACGGGCCGAGACGCCGAGCAGGCTCTCGACGCGCTGGCGGAGCTGGTCACGCAAAACTTTGCCGAAGACGACCAGAAACACTAACGTACAAACAACGAAGTAGCGACAAGCAAACGTTCGGCGCCAAGGAACACAGCGCCAAGCATGGCAACGTCCATGACGACGAAGCCGAAAAGACAACGTCCAAGAAACAGTCAACGCCCAAGAAGTAGACAAGTCGAAATTGTCTGGAGCCGTGCGACTCGCCCCGTCGAGTTCCCCGGGCCTCTGGGATGGAGACAGTTGTGCATCCAGCGGGCTCGCCCGAGTGCACATTAGTGGCCGACAAAACAGTGTCAGAGATTACCGAGGATCAGTCGGTTCGAGCTGGACGGCGCCTAGAAACGCAGTCGGCGACCGGCGAGATCCACGGCGAATGATAGTTCCGCGGCGGCAGCTGAGACCTGCGGCCATGACCGTCCGACCGCGCCCTACGGGCGCGCGGTCGATGCCCAACGCGTCATGCCTGCACAAACTCCTGGTCGCTCGCCGGCGTCGCCCCTGATTGGCGAATCGCCCGGCCACGCGGAGCGAAGCAATCGCCGGATGCGTTGCCGCGGTCGAGGGCCAGAAATTGCCCGTCGCCGCGACGCAGACACAAGGAATCACATGCAGCGGTTGCAGGGAATCGCCGTTTCGCCCGGTGTGGCGATCGGTGAGGCGCTGGTCATGGGAACCGAGGGGTTTCGCATCCCTCGGCGGTTCGTCGCGCGCGATGCGGTCGACGACGAAACTTCGCGCTTAAACACCGCCTTCGCGGCTTCGATCGAACAGGTCAGCCGCAATCGTGACGCCGTCTCGCGCAAGCTCGGCAGAGAATACGGCGCGATCTTCGAAGCTCACTTGCAGATGCTCAACGACGTGCGGTTGCGCGCCGAGCTGGAGCAGCTCATCCGCCAGCGGCACTACTCGCCCGAATATGCCGTCAGCCGCGCCCTGCGCCGCTACGTCAAAGTCTTTCAGTCGCTCGACAACAGCTATCTGGCCGAGCGAGCGACCGACATCATCGATATCGAAAAGCGCCTGCTGCGCAATCTGCTGGGTCTGCGGCGCGAAGAGATCTCGAGCCTGACCAGTCCCGTCCTGATCATGGCCCACAACCTGACGCCGAGCGAGGTCGCCAACCTCGATCGGCAGTTTGTGCTGGGCTTCGTTACGGAAGAAGGCGCCTCGGGCAGTCATTCGGCAATCGTCGCGCAAGGTCTGGAGATCCCGGCCGTCGTCGGCGCCGGCGCTTTTCTGACGGATGTCTCCGGCGGAGACATGGCGATCATCGACGGTGACCACGGCCTGGTCATTCTGCAACCTGACGAAGAGACGATCGCCCGTTATCGCCGCGACGCCGAGCACAATCGCTCGCAAGAGCTGGTGCTGACGGCGCTGCGTGACCTGCCGGCAATCACGCTCGATGGCACGCAGATCTCCCTGATGGGCAACATCGAGTTTCCGCACGAAGTCCGTCATTGCGTCAGCCGCGGCGCCGCTGGAATCGGCCTGTATCGGACCGAGTTTTTGTATCTCGGCGTCGACACGCCCCCGGATGAAGAAGTCCATTTCCAATCCTATTCGGGCGTCTGCGAAGCGATGGGCACGAAACCTGTCGTGGTCCGCACGTTCGACCTTGGCGCGGATAAAGTCCAGGCCGAGCTGCCGACCGACGACGAGAAGAACCCGTTCCTGGGACTGCGCAGCATTCGACTGGCGCTGCGCAACTTGCCGATTTTTCGGACGCAGTTGCGGGCCATTCTGCGGGCCAGCGCCAAGGGAAACGTGCGGGTCATGTTCCCGCTGATCGCCACGATGCGCGAGTTGCGGCAGGCCAAGATGGTGCTGGCCGACGTGATGGAAGATCTGGAAGAACGCGGCGAGGAATTCAACCGCAAGATTGCGATCGGCATGATGGTCGAAGTCCCCGCGGCCGTGATGATGCTCGACCATTTTGCCGACGAAGTCGACTTCTTCAGCATCGGCACCAACGACCTGATCCAATACACGCTGGCCGTCGATCGCAGCAACAAGGATGTGGCGGACCTGTACAGCGCCAGCGATCCGGCGGTGCTGAAGCTGATCAAGATCGCCATCGATTCGGCCATCGCCCATAACAAGCCGGTCAACCTGTGCGGGCAAATGAGCGGCAATCCGACGTACACCATGTTGCTAGTCGGGATGGGCTTGCGGCAATTGAGCGTGCCGTCGGCCGTGATCCCGGAGATCAAACGAATCTGCCGAGGCGTCACGCTCGAGCAATGCCAGGCCGTGACCGAGCACGCGCTCGGCCTGGAAAACGCACTCGACGTGACGAGCTATTTGAAAGAACAGTTGAAGAAAGCCGTGCCAGACGCGGTGGAGTGAGAGGAAGGCTTTGAGGACTTGAGGGATTGAGGCTTTGAGGAGAGGGAATCGCGCTCGACGTTCCGGGAGGGCGAGGCTCCAGCCGAGCCGAGAACCACGTAAGACGCGGCAGGCAAGTGAGCCGCAGGGGCGCTAGCCCTCGGGTGAAGTGAGTTCGAGTTTGCAAATCAATCAAACCGCGCACGAAATAATCTGAACCGACCAGGCGACCCGAGTTTCGACATGCCGACCCAAAAACTACGCATCCGCTTCACCAAGACGGGAGACCTGCGACTCACAGGGCATCTCGACCTGGCGCGCGCGTGGGAGCGTTTGTTCCGGCGGGCCGGCGTGAAGTTGGTGATGAGCGGCGGCTTTCATCCTCGTCCGAAGATTCACTTCCCCTCGGCCCTGGCGATGGGCGAAGCCGGCACGGACGAAGTTGTCGACGTCGAAATCGAACGCGATGAAATCGAAGAGTTTCCGAGTGAAGTAAGGAACGTCAGCGGCGGCGAACCGAGCGATATTGCGTGCGGTTCTCTATTGGCCCTGTTGCGCCAGGTGGCGCCTGGTGGGCTGTTGCCGACGGCGATCGAAGAGCTACCGCATGACGCGCCGACCGCTACGGCGCGCGAAGTTGATTATGAGTTTCCCTTGCCACGCGAGTGGCAGGCTGAAGTCACGGGCCGCGTCGAGCGTTTGCTCGCCCAGCCCTCGTTGTGGGTCGAGCGCCGCGAGAAGCGGGCGGTCGACATGCGCAGTTATTTGCTCGACGCCGGCGTCGAGGAGGGACAGTTGCGGTTCCGTTTGCGAGTTGCCCGTGAAGGGAGCTTGCGAGCGCGCGACGTCCTGTCCGCACTTTCGCTGGCCGAGTTGCAGGAGTCAGGGTCGTTTGCCACGCGCACTAGCGTGAGGCTGACATGAGACAACACCAGCGCGGACGCCGAGCGGTAACGACCGCGGACCGGCGACCGCCCTCAAACACACGAGACCAAGAAAGAACCAGAATGAAGCAGGAAATGCTGATCAACGTGTCGCAACCGGAGGAATGCCGGATCGCGATCGTGGAAGACGGCGTGCTGGAAGAGCTCTACATCGAGCGCAGCAGCCAGGACAATTACGTCGGCAACATTTACAAGGGAAAGGTCGTCAATCTCGAGCCCAGCATCCAGGCCGCGTTCGTCGATTTTGGCGTGGGGCGCAACGGCTTTTTGCATATTAGCGACGTCGAGCCGCACTATTTTCGCCAAGGAGGTTACGATCCGAACAAGGCGATCGACGATCCCGGCGCGCGCTCGCACCGCGGCAATGGGAACGGTAACGGCAATGGCGACGCCGACGCAGACGATCATGGCGATGACGACACCGATGAAGAAGGTGGCGGCGGCGGTGGTGGTGGCAAGGGCCAACGCACGCGGCGCTTTCGTCCCGGATTGCGGCCGCGGATCAAGCCGCCGATCCAGGACATCCTCCGCCGCGGCGACGAAGTTCTGGTGCAGGTAATCAAAGAAGGCATCGGCACCAAGGGCCCCACGCTTTCGACCTACATCAGCATCCCAGGCCGCTACCTGGTGCTAATGCCGGCGCTCGGCCGCGTGGGCGTCTCGCGCAAGATCGAAGACGATGACGTTCGCCGCAAATTGCGCGACGTGATGATAGAGCTCAATCCACCCAAGGGCGTGGGCTTTATCATTCGCACTGCGGGGATTGACCGCACCAAGAAAGAGCTCTCGCGAGATCTCGCTTACCTGCTGCGACTGTGGAAAGTGATTGTGCGTCGCTTGAAGAAAACGACCGGGCCGGTCGGGATCTACGAAGAAAGCGACATGATCATCCGTACGATCCGCGACATCTTCACCAGCGACGTTGACGCGATCTACATTGACGAGCCCTCGGCCTATGAGCGCGCCAAGGAGTTCTTGCAGATCGTCATGCCGCGCTACGTGCATCGGCTGCAATTGTACGAAGGTAAGGAACCATTGTTCCACAAGTATCGGCTCGACGAAGAAATCGGCCGCATCCATCAGCGCAAAGTGCCTCTGCGCCAAGGCGGTTCGATCGTCGTCGATCAGACCGAGGCCCTGGTGGCCATCGACGTCAACAGCGGTAACTTCCGCGCCGATGACTCGGCCGAGGAGACCGCCTACCAGATGAACCTGCTGGCGGCCAAAGAGATCGCGCGGCAACTCCGCTTGCGAGATCTGGGGGGCGTGATCGTCAACGACTTTATCGACATGCGGAAAGAAAAGCACCGCCGCGGTCTGGAGCGGGCGCTGCGAGACGCTGTGAAGCGCGATCGGGCGCGCACCAAGATTCTGCGGATCAGCCCGTTTGGCCTGATTGAGATGACCCGCCAGCGGATTCGCCCCAGCCTGAAGCGGAGCGTCTTCCGAGACTGCCCCGCCTGCGAGGGGACCGGCGTGGTCAAAACGGCCGAAAGCATGGCGATCGAGGTCGTCCGGCTACTGATTCTGGCCAGCCAACAGACCGATGTGGCCCGCGTGGGGGTGACGGTCGACGACGAGGTGGCCACGTACCTGAACAACAAAAAGCGGCGAGAACTGGCCAAAATCGAGGACGACGCCCGGATTTCGGTCCAGATTTTCGGCCGCGAGGGGGTGACCCCCGAACACCTGGTGGTCGAATGCTTCGACGCGACCGGGCGGGAGCTGAAATTTCACGGCATAACGGGCCGATGACCCTCGACACTCCGCCCCCCGGTCACTAGACTGCAGGGTCCCTATAGGGGATTCTTTGCCTAAGGTGACGCCCCGCCGTTGCTGGCTACTCCGGTAGCTGACCGAACGCGGCGAGCGAGCGCAGCGGCAAATCGACCCAAAACCGAATAACGCACACGATTTTTCACGGGATACATTCGATGTACGCGATCATCACTGACGGCGGCCGGCAATATAAGGTCGAAGAAGGCCAGACTTTAGATCTCGACTACCGCGACACGAGCGCAGGCTCGGAAGTGAAGTTCGAGCAAGTCCTGGCTTTCAGCGATGGATCGAGCCTGAAGCTGGGCACGCCTGCCCTGAGTGGCGCTAGCGTCACGGCCGAGGTTTTAGGCGTTCAGCAGGGGCCCAAGCTGGTCGTGCAGAAGCTGCGTCGTCGCAAGAACGCCCGCCGCAAGAACGGCCACCGCCAGCTCTTCACCAAGGTCCGGATCAACAAGATCAGCGTCTGATCTGTTCGGTTTGATTCCGTAGCGGCGCACCTTGGTTGCAATCTTCTCTATGTGCCATGCCCACGCTCGCCGTGGGCATGCTCTGCGTGTTTTAGCGCGCACATTCTGAGCCGCGGACGAACCACTTACTCGGTCGTCGCTTCAGCCGTCGAGCTCACCAATCCTGCATGCCCACGCAAGCGTGGGCATGGCGCCGAGCGCTTAATCTGCGACAGCCAAATTGTTAGCAAAGTCTCCTAAATTCGCCACGCGCCCCTACCTGTCCGAAGGGACCCAAAAACGACCCAAAAAGTCTCCCGTCGGGTGGCGATCGTTTGCTAGCAAGCTACCGATCGCTCCAACGAAAGATTCCACAATGACTTACTGCTTGGGATCGACCGATTTTCCCCACCGTGGGGGTGTCAGGCTGATCGCTGCAAGCTACTAGCATTGAACGACTTGCGGCATTGTTAGAATTTCGTTGACAGCACTTTTTAAACGTGTAGACTTGGCTCCCTGCACTCGATGTTGTAGTAAACGCCATAGGTGTATACAATATCTGGTGTCTAAGGGCGCTGTTTAGGCGGTTTCGGCAAAGCAGGGAGCCCGCGCCGGGAATGGTATCCCGGCAATCGAGTTTTGCCGAACTGATATTCTGTTGTAGTGTAATTTTGTATACTACAGGAAAGGATGCCGTTATGACCCAATCCAATGCTTCCGGTCCCGCTGCAACCACCGGAAAGACCCGCTCCACGAGTTCGGCCATGAGTTCTACGGGCGTGCGCAAGAAGCCAGTTCGTCGTTTTCCCAACGGTCTGATCGTTGACACCGTCTTCTGCCCTGACGACGTGGCCGATCCGTTTGAGACCGTCCAGTGGGAGATCCGCACCGCTGAGATCAAAGGCGAAGGGGGCGATCTCCTCTTCGAGCAGAACGACTGCGAAGTCCCCGCCGGCTGGACCCAGTTGGCCACCAACGTTGTCTGCAGCAAGTACTTCTATGGCGAGGCCGGCACGCCGGAGCGCGAGAAGAGCGTTCGCCAGTTGATCCATCGCGTCAGCCGCACAATTGCCGACTGGGGCGAGAAGGACGGCTACTTTGCCACCTCGGATGATTGCGAGCGTTTCTATCGCGACCTGTCGTGGCTCTGCCTGCATCAGCACGGAGCGTTCAACTCGCCCGTCTGGTTCAACGTCGGCCTGTTCCATCAGTACGGCGTGAAGGGCGCGCAGTGCAACTGGCGCTGGGACCCCGAGACGAACGAGGTCAATCGCCCAGAAAACCCGTACGAGTACCCGCAAGGCTCGGCCTGCTTCATCCAAAGCGTGGATGACAGCATGGAAGACATCATGGAGCTCGCTCGCAGCGAGGCCATGCTGTTCAAGTTCGGCTCAGGCACGGGCACGGACCTTTCGACCCTGCGATCGCATCGCGAGCGTCTCTCGGGCGGCGGCAAGCCATCGGGTCCGCTGTCGTTCATGCGGGTCTTCGACCAGATCGCGGCCGTGGTCAAGAGTGGCGGCAAGACGCGTCGCGCCGCCAAGATGCAATCCATCAAGGTCTGGCATCCGGACGTGATGGAGTTCATCGAGTGCAAGGCCAAGGAAGAGAAAAAGGCGCGGATCCTGATCGAGAACGGCTACGAGTCGAACTTCAACGGCGAGGCCTACAGTTCGATTCTGTTCCAGAACGCCAATCTCTCGGTTCGACTGACTGATGACTTCATGCAGGCCGTGCTCGACGACAAGCCGTGGGCCACGCACTGGGTGACCGACGAAAGCCACGCCGGTCCCACATTCCAGGCTCGCGACGTGATGGCCAAAATGGCCGAAGGCGCCTGGTTCTGCGGTGATCCGGGCGTGCAGTACGACACCACGATCAACCACTGGCACACCTGCCCCAACTCGGGCCGGATCAACGCCAGCAATCCGTGCTCGGAATACATGTTCCTGGATGACACGGCCTGCAACCTGGCCAGTATCAACCTGATGAAGTTCCGTCTGGCCGACGGCACGTTCGACGTCGAGCGTTTCCAAGCTGCCTGCCGAGTCTTCTACATCGCTCAGGAAATCCTGGTCGACCACGCCAGCTATCCTACGCCAGACATTGCTCGCAACAGCCACATGTTCCGTCCGCTGGGCTTGGGCTACTCGAACCTGGGCAGCCTGATCATGTCGAGCGGCCTGGCGTACGACTCGCCGGGCGCGCTAGGCTTGTGTGGCGCCATGACCGCGCTGTTGCACGGGGCCGCCAACCTGACCAGCGCCGAGCTGGCCGCGGCGGTTGGTCCGTTCGAAGGCTTCGCGCTCAATCGCGAGCCGATGCTTAACGTGATGCAGATGCACCGTGACGCCGTCGAAGAGATCGACGACGCCTGCCCCAAGTATCTCAAGGACGCGGCCCGCATTGTGTGGGACGACGTGCTGGAAAGCGGTCGCGTGCATGGCTATCGCAATGCTCAGGCGACGGTGCTCGCGCCCACCGGCACGATCAGCTTCCTGATGGATTGCGACACCACCGGCATCGAGCCGGATATCGCCCTGGTCAAGTACAAGCAACTGGCCGGCGGCGGCATGTTGAAGATCGTCAACCAGACGGTCCCCTTGGCGCTCCGCACGCTTGGTTATGACGAGCCGCAGGTCGAATCGATCGTGTCGTACATCAGTCGCGAAGACACGATCGAAGGCGCCGCGGATCTGAAGGAAGAGCATCTCTCGGTCTTCGATTGTGCGTTCCAACCGCGCAACGGCACGCGGTCGATCCCCTGGCGAGCTCACGTCCGCATGATGGCGGCCGCGCAACCGTTCCTGTCGGGCGCGATCAGCAAGACGGTCAACATGCCGCGAGACACCACGCCGGCCGACGTGGCCGACGCGTATATCGAAGGCTGGCGTTTGGGCCTCAAGGCCTTGGCCGTCTATCGCGATGGTTCGAAGGAAAGCCAACCCCTTTCGACCAGCACCGAGGCGGATCAAAAGGCCGACAAGCAAAAGGCGGCCCCCCGCCGCGAGCGTCTGCCGGATACTCGCCGCAGCATCACCCACAAGTTCAGCATCGCTGGGCACGAGGGGTACATCACCGTCGGCCTGTACGAAGATGGCCGGCCGGGCGAGTTGTTCATCACCATGGCCAAAGAAGGAAGCACCGTCGGCGGTTTGATGGATTGCTTCGGCACTGCGGTCTCGATGAGCTTGCAGTATGGCGTGCCACTCGACGTGTACGTGAACAAGTTCTCGCACACGCGGTTCGAGCCGATGGGCCATACCAAGAATCCGGACATCCGGATCGCCAAGAGCCTGGTCGACTACATCTTCCGTTGGCTGGGCATCACGTTCCTCGCAGGTTATCGGGAGGAAAACGCCAACATGGCGCCCGAAGCGGCCGCGACTCCCGCTTCGGAGGACGCTACCGGCCAGACCAAGCCCGCCGTCAAGATGACCGGCGGGCAGGATACGGGGGCACGGCAGCCCAAGCCCTCGGCCAAGGGTTCGGAAGTCAAAGCCGCGGCCAAGGCCGGCACGAATGGCAAAACGAACGGCCATGCCAATGGTCACGCCAACGGCCATACAAATGGTCACAGCAATGGCAATGGTCACGGGGCCGACGCCGGACTGGCGGTGCTCGTTCGCGATGTCGTGAAGATTTCGAGTCGCGGAGAGCAGTTCGCCAACTTCCAGACGGACGCGCCTTCGTGCGACAACTGCGGCTCGATCACCGTTCGCAACGGAAACTGTTACCTGTGCCACAACTGCGGCAATAGTATGGGTTGCTCGTAGGCGCCCTAGGCCCTACGAGGCATCGGCTGCTAGTAATCGTAGTTTGTGCTTAGCACAGCATTTGCTTTAACACAGTATGGGTTGCTCGTAACGGAGTGAGGGGAACGAGTCCCCCGGGCAACCCATTCTCCTCCCGACGGGCGTCGCTCCACATCAACGCGGAGCGACGCCCGTTTTTTTTGTGAGGCTTTGAGGACTTGAGGACTTGAGGGTGCGAGGACTTGAGGATGCGCTGGGGTGGTCGCCGCCATTTTTGTCAGTATGCGGCGGAAGGATAGAAAACGACCCCGCGAGGGGTCGCAGCGCATAGCCGGGCGGTTGAGCGCAGCGATACCCCCGGAAACGGGCCACCCGGAATTCGTCGTCCGACCCCGGCAGGGGTCGCACTCCAGCGCATCAGTGAACTAGAATCGCGGCTACGCTGGGCCGCCGCCCGTGAACTGAATCAATAACCGACGCTTCAACGACGACCATGCCTGACTCAACATTCCTCCAGGTCGATGGCGAGGTCGATCGCCCGGCGAAATTCTCGCGCGCTGATTTGGCCGCCGTCGACGCGCAGTTTCAAATCGCGGACGTCAGTCAGTTCGACCCCAAACGCCGTGGCCGCGCTGTCCGCCTGGCTGGGTTGCTCGATCAAGTCGGCCTCAGGGCTTCGGCGGCCTGGTTGACGCTGCATTCGTCGGCCGACGATTTTCACGCCAGCGTGCCACTGGCCGCCGTGCGCGAGCGGGCTGTGCTGATCTACGAACTCGACGGCGCTACGCTCTCGGCCACGGCCGGCGGCCCATTCCGATTTTTGATTCCGGACTTCGCCGCCTGTCACACGGCCGACGTGGACGAGTGCGCCAACGTCAAGTTCGTCGATCGGATCGAGCTCACTAAAGAACGCGGACACGACAATCGCCCGGCCGACGAACGACAGCACGCGGCGCTCCATGAGCGCGAAGCAGAACACAAAGACCACTGATCGAGTCGACGAAAATCGGAGAGCCAACCATGCGCGGCGTCGCGAGTATTTCCGTAAATCGCCGCCAATTCTGCCGGAGCGCCGCCGCAGCGGTTGCGCTGGCCACGGTTCCGCAAGGATCGTCCCGCTGCGCTCGCGCCACCGATTCCAAAAAGCCCGTCAATCAATACAGATACATCGACGTTCACACGCACCTCGGCACCGTCTGGAGCGGCGGAGAACAGCTCACGGCCGAAGCCCTGCTGCGGTGGATGGACGCGGCCGACATTGGGCAGGCCGTGGTTTTGCCGCTGGTCTCGCCCGAGTCGAGCAGTTATCCGATCAGCACCGACTTCGTGCTGTCCGAGACGAAGCCGTATCGCGATCGCCTGATTCCGTTCTGCTCGATCGATCCGCGGACCAGCTACCGCGGCGGCCCCAAAGGCCTGCAAGACATGCTCAAGCGCTACACAGACGCCGGCGCCCGCGGCTTCGGCGAGCACAAGCCGGGCGTGGCGATCGACGACCCGCGGAACATGGCCCTGTACGCGGCCTGCGCCGCTCTAAAGTTGCCAGTGCTGTTTCACCTCGACGAGCAGCGCAACACCGACGCCCCCGAGCTGCCTGGCCTGGAACGCGTGCTGAAGGAATTCCCCGAAAGCGTTTTCATTGGCCACGGCCCCGGCTGGTGGGCGTCGATCGCCGGCAGTATCACCAAGGCCGATCTCGGCGGCTACCCCAAGGGCGAAGTGGCGCCCGGCGGCGCGATCGATCGACTGATGGACAAGTATCCGGGCCTCTACGGCGACCTCTCGGCCGGCAGCGGCGCGCAAGCGATCAGCCGCGACGCGAAATTCGGCCGCGAGTTTTTGATTCGCCGCCAAGACCGCCTGATGTTCGGCACCGATTTTTTAGCCCCGGGTCAAGACGTGCCGCAGTTGGAACTGTTTGCCAAGATTGACTTGCCCGAGAAAGCCGCGGCGAAGATTTTTCGAGACAACGCCCGGCGCGTGCTCAAGTGCGATTGAAGCACGCACCGAATTTCGGCGGCAGCCACTTCTTGATTTTTGCAGCTTGAAGATTAGGAGGCGCGACAATGGGCGATCTGTTGACCGATTGTTCGCGAAGCGCGATGCGCATCGCTCACGATGAGGCAGAGCGGTGGAACCATGAGTTTGTTGACGCGGAACATATTCTTCTCGGAATTTTGCGAGCGGAATGCGGTGTCGCTTGGGAAGTGTTGACCACGAGCCGATGTGCTTCTGGAAAGAATCTACTTGGAGCAATCGAGTCAGAGCTCGCGAGAAGGCCGGCCGTCTCCTTCGAAGGAAGACGCCATCTCACCGTCGAAGTGAAGCGATGCGTGGAACAAGGAATGATCGAAGCAGGGACGATGGGCGACGCCTTAATAGATACGGAGCATATCCTTTTAGGCCTGCTGCATAGTCCGACCGGCGTCGCAGCAACCCTGATCGAAAAAGCAGGAATCGACTCTGCCCTGGTTCGAATCGAGGTTCTCGAATCGTCGCGGGTTAGAAGGCAGGCGATCGCCCCGCCTGCGAAACGATGAAATCAGTGCGGCCTTTCGATCACCTCCACGAATTCGGCTATGCGATCCTGCCGGGCGTCTTCGCGCCGGTAGAGATGGCTGCGCTAGGGAATCGTTTGGCAGTTGCGCTTCAGTCGGATCAGCCGTCGGTCTTGCGCAGTCGTGGCGCCACGTATGGCTCGCGTGATCTTGTGCGGTTGCTGCCCGAGGTTTGCGAACTGCCGCGCGATGCGCGCCTGCGAGAATTCATTGCCGCGGATCTCGGCCCTCGCGCTGGCCTGGTGCGGGCGCTGTTCTTTGATAAGCCGCCGACGAGTTCCTGGTCGCTGCCGCCGCATAAGGATCGCGCGATCGCCGTCAAACGCCACGGAATGCCGACCACGCACTTTCGCCGGCCGACTGTCAAGGCCGGCGTTCCGCATGTCGAGGCGTCTGAGTCGCTGCTGGCGCGAATGCTCACGCTGCGGATTCATCTCGACCCGATGACGGCGGCGAATGGTCCGCTGTCGGTCGTCCCTGGTTCGCATTCTTTGCCGAAGGACGAAGAGGCCGGGGCTGTTGAGATTCACGCCGAGATTGGCGACGTGCTGGCGATGCGGCCGCTGCTGACGCATTCGAGCAGTTTGCCCCATCAGGGGACGACGATGGGGCGGCGTGTGATTCATCTGGAATTGTCCGGCTGCGAGGAGGTGCCGGATGGATATGAGTGGGATTCGTTTCATGCGATTTGGGGCTGATTGAATTGCGACGCGAAGGGTAGCGCATTGCTCGGCGGGAGCCTCGCACTCCCATCGATTGGCATTCAGCTCGTCAACGCGTGGGAGCGACTGGCCCCTGTTGGGGCTTGACGCCGCTCTGCTGATTGGCAGGATGGTTGGATTGACCCTTCGATTCTCCAGCGCGTGAATGCCGCCATGCCCAAGCCTAAAGTCTTTGTCTCGCGATTGATTCCGCCCGCCGGATTGGACAAGGTCCGCGCCGCCTGTGACGCGGACGTCTGGACAGACGCCTTGCCGCCGTCGGCCGATGTGTTGCGCGAGAAGTTGAAAGATTGTGACGGACTGCTGGCGCTGCTAACCGATCGGATCGATGGCCCACTGTTGGACGCGCTGCCAAAGCTGAAGGTCGTCAGCAATTATGCCGTCGGCTTCAACAATATCGACATTCCGGCGGCGACCGAGCGCGGCGTGATGGTCGGCAACACGCCGGGCGTGCTGACTGACGCCACGGCCGATATGGCCTTTGCGCTGTTGATCACTGCCGCTCGCCGAATTGTCGAGTCGCAGCGCTATGCGATGGAAGGTCATTGGAAAACGTGGGAGCCGCTCGGCCACATCGGGCAAGACCTGGCCGGCCGCACGATCGGCATCGTCGGAATGGGGCGGATTGGCTTGGCCATGGCAAAACGCTGCTTTGGCGGCTGGGGCATGCGCGTGATCTATCACGATCCGCACACCAACGCCGAGGCCGAGAGCAAGCTCGGCGCCACGCGCGTCGACCTGCCGCAACTGCTGGCCGAAAGCGACTTCATCTCGGTTCATACCGATTTGAACGACACGACGCGTGGCATGTTCAACGCCGCCGCGTTCCAAAGAATGAAACCCACCTGCGTGTTTGTGAACACGTCGCGTGGGCCTCTCGTGGTCGAGGCCGATCTGGAGCGAGCGCTCCGCGAAGGTTGGATCTTCTCGGCCGGGCTCGACGTCACCGACCCCGAACCGCCGCGGACGGACAGCCCACTGTTGACGCTACCGAATTGCGTAGTCGCGCCGCACATCGCCAGCGCCACAGTCAGCAGCCGCAACGCGATGGCCGACATCGCCGCCGACAATCTGATCGCTGGCGTGACGGGCAAGCCGCTCCGCTGCTGCGTGAACCCGGAAGCGGAAAAGAACCGCCGCCGGTAACGGCCGTCGATTTACTAGCCCGAAGCGCCAGCGAGGGTTCTTCGTACTTCGTCGCCATGCAAACGGACGAAGTACCCTCGCTTGCGCTTCGGGCTGTTGGTTTCGATCTTCGTCGTGCCGAAGTGTCGTTGTGGTTTCCTCCGTTCAATTCCGGTCTCTAAGAGGCCGGCTACAGACGCGCAGCTTCGGATCGGACCCACCGTTGTAACATCAGAAAACATTGATGTTACCGTCTGAGTTGGTATGCTAAACCGGTTGGCCCGCCTGGCCCCGGTTGGGTTGGCCTTCCCCGCCTGCAACCCTTGCAATTGCCACGCGTCTGCAACCCGTCGAAATTGGTCCTCGGACCTCGCTTCGCTCACGGAGCTGTGCTACCAGTGACGTGTTATCAGCCAACGACGAAGAGCCCGTTGCGTTTGACGTTGGCGATCGTCTGCGCGCTGGTGGCGATCGCGTCGCAGGCCCCGGCCGACGAACCGTATGGCCGATCGCAATTCAGTGAATCGGACCGCGAGCACTGGTCTTATGTGCCGGTCAAACGGCCGGACGTTCCGACTCCGAAGAACCAGGCTTGGGTTCGCAACCCGATCGATTCGTTCGTGCTCGCCGGCCTCGACGCGGCTGGCTTCGAACCGAACGGTCCCGCAGATCGACCGACGCTGCTGCGACGCGTTTATCTCGACCTGATCGGCCTCGCGCCCACGCCGGCCGAGCAAGATGCGTTCCTGGCCGACACTTCGCCCGAGGCCTATCAAAAGGTAGTCGATGACCTGCTGGCTCGGCCTGCCTATGGCGAGCGCTGGGGACGGCATTGGTTAGACGTGGTGCGCTTTGCCGAATCGAACGGTTACGAGCGCGATGGCGACAAGCCGAGCGTTTGGCGATATCGCGATTACGTGATCGATGCGTTCAACAACGACAAACCGTACGATCGTTTTCTCATGGAGCAACTAGCCGGCGATGAGCTGCTGGACGCCAACGCCGAAACGTGCATCGCCACTTCATTCCTGCGGCTAGGGCCATTTGACGACGAGCCTGCCGATCCGCTGGTCGATCGCTACGATCAGTTGGACGACGTCCTGGGCACAACCGCGGCCACGTTCATGGGCGTGACGCTCCGCTGCGCTCGTTGTCATGATCACAAGTTCGAATCGTTCACGCAGCGCGACTACACGCGCATGCTGGCGATCTTCGAGCCACTCAAGCGACCGCAGGACGGTCGCAAAGATCTCGACCGCATGGTGGGCGCCGAAAAAGAAATGGCCGACTACCACGCCGCCAGCAAAGCCGCCGAGGAGCGCGTTACGTCGCTAAGTGGCGAGCTGGCGATGACCGAATGGAAAGTCTGCAAGCGTTTGGCCGACGCCGGCGTTCTCGCCGCGCCGGCGCTAAAGACAATTGTGCCAACTTCGCGCAACGAGGCGCAAGCCTGGCGATACACGTTCACCGCGCCGGCCGAAGGTTGGCAGCGCCCCGAGTTCGACGCGTCGGCGTGGGCCGAAGGGCCGGCCGGTTTTGGCGCCGAAGGGACGCCCGGCGGCGTGATCCGGACGAAGTGGACGGAAAAAGGGATCTGGCTCCGTCGCGCGTTTGCGATTCCGGCCGAAATGCTCGCGCCGGAGCGACGCAATCAGTTGCAATTGCTGCTCCATCACGACGATGCCTGCGAAGTCTATTTGAACGGCGTGCTGGCGGCGCGGCTGACCGGCTTCAAGGTCGAATATCAACCGGTCGCGATCACGCCCGAGGCGCTCGCCACGCTCAAGCCAGACGGCAACATTCTGGCGGTTCGCTGCGAGCAGACGAGCGGCGGGCAGTATATCGACGTCGGGCTCGTCGCGAACGAAACGCCGACTGTGGTCGCAACGGCAACCGGCGGCACTCCCGGCGCCCCTGGGACCGCCGCGCCAGAAGCAACGCCCGCGGTGGGCGCAGAGCTGGCCGCGCTACCGCGCGACGCGATCGAGGCGATGCTCGTGGAACCACCGGCGCGAAACGACAAGCAACGTCAGCTTGTGAAGAAATTCCAGGACAAGTCCAAGCGGTTGATCAGCGTCGCCGCCACGGCCGAAGAGAAGCAATCGATCGCCGAGATGGACCGCCGGATCGCCGAAGCGGATAAATCTCGGCCCGCGCCTCTGACCAGCGCGTACGTCTGGTTCGAAGAAGCAACGACACACCCCAAGTCAAACGTTTGGCGGCGCGGTAATCCGCGCGAGTCACTCGCAGAAGTCAGCGCCGGCTTTCCGGCCATCTTGGTAGATGCCCCGCCGGCCGAGGCCAAACCCACCGCGCGCAGCACCGGCCGTCGCTTGCAATTGGCCCGCTGGTTGGCCAGTGCGGAGCATCCGCTGACGGCGCGCGTGATCGTCAACCGCATCTGGCAACATCACTTCGGCGATGGCGTGGTTGGCACCGAGAACGATTTTGGCGTGATGGGCGAGCCGCCGGCGAACCAGCCGCTGCTTGACTGGTTGGCGAGCGAGTTCACATCGGGCGGATGGCGGATGAAGGCGCTCCATCGCCTGATCGTGATGAGCAACACCTATCAAATGTCGTCCGAACGGCGCGAAGAACTCGCCAAGAAGGACCCCGGCGATGATCTGCTGTGGCGCTATCCGTCGCGCCGGCTCGAGGCCGAGGCGATCCGCGATTGCGTGCTTGCCACGAGCGGGCAATTGAACCCGCAGCGCGGCGGCCCCAGCATGTACCCGGCGATTTCGGCCGGTGTGCTGGCCAGTCAATCGCGTCCTGGCCTCGGCTGGGGTAAGCCCGACCCCGCGCAGGTCACGCGTCGCAGTGTCTATATCTTTGTGAAACGAACACTGCTCGCGCCGGAGCTGGAAGTTCTCGATTTCCCCGACACCAACGGCTCGTGCGAGCAGCGGATGATCTCGACCGTGGCGCCGCAAGCGCTGACCTGGCTCAACGGTGATTTCATTCGTGAGCAAGCCCGCCATTTTGCCGCGCGGCTGGCGAACGAAGCCGGCGACGACGACGCAGCGCGGGTGGACCTCGCCTATCGGCTGGCGCTTTCCCGCGACCCGACCGACACTGAGCGGGCCACCGTGCGGGCGTTTCTGCTCCGACACGCAGAGCAGATCGCGGCCGACGCGGCGGCTGCCAACACGCCGCCAGAGAAAACGGCTGCAGATAAACCGGCGCCGGACAAACCGCTCGACGCCCGTCAGGCAGCGCTCGAAGGCTTTTGCCTGGTGCTGCTGAACGCCAACGAATTCGTGTACATCAAGTAACGTCGATCGCCGGGCGACTACAGAGAACGATCATGACCCATCGCGAACCATCAACCGCAGCCAGTCGTCGCCTCACTCCGTGCGGGCAGACGCGGCGCGAGTTTGTCTGGCAGGCTGGCGGTGGGTTTGTCGGCACAGCGCTCGCCTGGATGCTCGCGCAAGATGGCGTCGGCGCGAAAACCGCCGCGGCGGCGACCAGTTCGCCCTTGGCGGTCCGCCCGCCCCACTTTGCCCCCAGGGCGAAGAGCTGCATCCTCTTGTTCATGTATGGTGGCCCCAGCCAGGTGGATCTGTTTGATCCCAAACCGGAATTGACCAAGCGTCACGGCGAGCCGATCCCGAACCTCGACAATGACCCGCTGTTCAAAGTCCGCAGTCCTGGCAAGCTGTTGGCTAGCAATCGCAAGTTCGCCAGGTGCGGACAATCGGGGCTGGAGATCTCGGACCTATTTCCACACGTGCGCGAGCACGCCGACGATCTGGCAGTGTTGCGGTCTTGCTACGCCGATAGTTTCGCGCATGGCTCGGGCTTGTTGCAGATGAACACCGGCTTCGTCCGGCAGGGCTATCCCAGTCTCGGTTCGTGGGTCACCTACGGCCTAGGCACGGTCAACCAGGATCTGCCGGCGTACGTGGTGTTTCTCGATCATCGCGGCGGACCAATCGGTGGCGCTCCGAATTGGGCCAGTGGGTTCATGCCGGCGTCATTTCAGGGGACGCAATTTCGCGCTAGTGGTGACGCATTGATTGATCTTAGGCCGCCGGCCGGTGTCAGCGCGGCGCAGCAGCGTCAGCAGTTGGACCTGCTCAGGCAGTTGCACGAGCAAGCGCCGGCCGGACAACAGACAGACGACGGCACGCTCGCCGCGCGGCTGGCGACGTACGAGTTGGCGTTCCGCATGCAGGCCACGGCGCCCGAAGCGGTCGACCTCAACCAGGAAACGGCCGAAACGCAATCGCTGTACGGATTGAACGACGCCAAGACCGAAAAGTTCGGCCGCCGCTGTCTGATGGCCCGCCGCCTGGTGGAGCGCGGCGTCCGCTTCGTGCAGGTTTATTCGGGCGGCGGCCATTCGGAAGAAACCTGGGACGCGCACAGCAATGTTGACGTCAATCACGAGTTGCACGCCGGCGAGACCGACAAGCCAATCGCGGCGCTACTCGCAGACCTCAAACGCCGCGGCCTGCTCGAAGAAACGCTCGTTGTCTGGGGCGGCGAGTTCGGCCGCACGCCCACCTCGCAAAACACGGTCGGCCGAGATCACAACCCACGTGGCTTCAGCATGTGGATGGCCGGCGGCGGTATCAAAGGGGGCATCGCCCACGGCGCGACCGACGATTTCGGTTTCGCGGCGGTCGAGAACAAGGTGCACGTTCACGACATCCACGCCACGATCCTGCATCTGATGGGCATGGACCACGAGCGGCTAACCTACTTCAGCGGCGGCCGAGAGATGCGGCTGACCGACGTAGAAGGGGAAGTGATCCACGATATCTTGGCGTAACGTAGGCGTCGCCCCCCGCGTGATGATTGAAGCGCCGAACGACGGGAGTGCGAGGCTCCCGCCGAGCAAGCGGCGCGCTCGACTCTGCATCACAAGGAATCGCACGCGGAGACGTGGAGAGAAAGGTCGTCGCGATGGCTGAAAAACACGTCTGCGCCGTCACGCACCCGCAAGTCGTTTCCGGAAATTGTCCTTGGTGCGATCAACGAATCCTCGCTGGCCAAGTGGACGATATGACTGCTGGAGAAAGCGACGCCGCGACATGCTGGAACTGGCAGTTAATGGACGACAATTTGCGTGACGGCGATCCAAGCGTCCGCTCGCTTACCCTGGCGAATTTATCAGACCTGACAAATGACCTCGTGCATGTGCTGCCGCTATTGTCCATCGCGTTTCAAGACGAGGATACTCAACGCCGCAAGCTCGCTGAGTCGAGTTGCCGGCGCCTAAGTCGTGGCCTTTCGGAGACGCAAGCTGCATGGCTGGAGGAACAAGTTAGCAGTACAGATCAAGGGCTGGCCGCCAGGCTGGTCTTGCTCCGCAAATACTTTCTTAGCCGAGCCAAGCAGACTCGCCAACGCAGAGCCGAGCATATCTATTGGATCATCGAGCATCAACCAGCGTGCCACACCGCGGGAACCCCCGACGCGTTCCTATTGTCGCGCGATGAGCCATCCCTTTATGGTCGCGCGAAGGAGTTATGGTTGCAAAAATGCACGGGGGACAATCAGAACGCGGCCATCGTTGGCAACGCAGCCAGATTCTTCACGCTCAACGATCCTGAGCTATCAAAAAAGCTGTTCCTGGAAGCGCAAACTCTGGCGCCTGAAGAACCCGAATGGCATGAGCTGTTGGCGCACCTTCATTCGCTTACGTCGATACACGCATTTCCGCTGGCGGCGAGCGAAAGCGCGCGACAGGCGCTTGTGGAATTGGAAATGGCAGATCAACTCCGTTCAACGCATGCGGGCGTGCCTACCGATGAAGAATCTAAAATCACCATTCTTTTGACTCGCCTCCATTCGCTGCCGAGTCGCGCCAAGGCGGCACTCGCCGCCGGCGAGATTGCCCACGCCAAGAGTTGCGCGCAGGAACTACTGCGCATCGCCGCGAGCGAGCAGTTGGATGAGTTCTTCCGAAACGACGGAGACGCTATCCACCAGGGGCATCTGGTCCTGGGCCGGGTCGCCATGCTCGAAGGCGATCTTGAGAAAGCGAAATATCATCTACTTGAATCGGGTAAGTCGAACGGTTCTCCAGTGCTGGGTTCGTTCGGTCCCAACATGTCGCTCGCCAAAGAACTGCTCGAACACGAAGAGCGCGATGTGGTGCTCGAATACATAGAGCTCTGCCGTAAGTTCTGGACGGGGCATGGCGGGCAACTTGACGAGTGGCAGAAAGCAGTCCGCGAGGGACAAGTCCCCAGTTTCGGCGCCAATCTCGTGTACTAGCGCCGCGAGATTCCAACTTGGCGGCCCGAACGAGGCGATCCGGTCCCGCCCCCCGATTTTTCGCAGGATTGTTGTTGACAATTACTATCTTGCCCGATAATACTAGAAACAGAATTCCCATTCCGGTTTGCGAGCCCGCTTTTCAGCCCTGTTCTTGGTTCGCCGCCGGCATTTGTTTGCAATCGTAAACAGAACAAGAATTCCGGTTTCTTCTCGCTGTGTCCTGATCGGCAGTTTATAGGTAAGGGATGGGCCCGATTCCGGGCGTTTCCTGTCGAGTCCGCTAACAAGCCACCACTCGCTAATAGCCATCCCAAACCAGGATCGAATTCTCGTGAGCCAGCTCCTCTCCAAAGTCGAGTGGGTCCGTCCTCCGCGGCAAACGCGTAGCCAGGAGACGCTCGAGCGTTTGCTCGACTCGGCCGAAGAAGTGTTCAGCGAGCGTGGATTCGAAGCCGCTACGGTTGCTGAGATTGTCCGCCGCGCCAAAAGCTCCGTCGGCGCTATGTATGCTCGCTTCACGGATAAAGACGCCTTGCTGAGCTGTCTGCACGAACGGTTCTGCGAAGAGGCGATCGCCACGAGCGACGTTGCGCTCGACGTTGAGCGTTGGCGCGGCGCCACGATCGCGGACATCTTCAACCAAGTCTTCCCGTTTCTGGTCGAAGTCTATCAACAGAAGAGCGGCCTGATCCGCGCGTTCATCATTCGCGCCAGTAGTGATAACGACTTCACCGAAAGCGGCATGAGCCTGTATCGCCACATCGCGGAGCGGCTGACGAAGCTGTTGCTCGCGCGGTGCGAACAGATCACGCACCCCAACCCGGCGCTGGCGGTCGATTTCGGCCTGCGGCTGGTGTTCGACATGCTCGATCAATCGGCGCTGTTCTCGGGGACGTTGCGAACGGTAAAGCCCATGACGTCGCAAGAGATTGCCGGCGAGTTGGTGCGAGTGTTCATCAACTACTTGGGGGCCGAACCAGCGGCCAATGCTGAGCCTGCGTAACTGCGTCGATAGGTTTTTCGAAGTGAAATTCGCCCAGTGGAAACCAGGCGTAGAGTGACAGGGTAGAAGAGGCGGAAGCTAGGCGTTGGGCGAAAAACGAAACTCAACAAATCGCATGTAAGAACCACGGGGGCCGCAGACGGACGTCCGGCCCCAACCAAATCCTATTCACGCCCGGGCGGCTTGCGTCGCCACCGCGGTCGCTTGTGGCGTGAAATTTTTTTCAAGAGGACAGGAGATCGAAATGATGAAGGCCCGCCTCCTCCCATTGCTCGCCATTGCAATGACGCTCGCCGCCACGGCTTTGCAAACGGCCGCCAGCGCCGCCGAAGCCCTGCCTGCCAAAGACGCCTCGGCCGGAAAAGCTGGGCTGGAATCGCCGATCGGCAAAAAGATCAGCAACTTCACGGCGCGCAATTACAACGGCAAAGAAACGTCGTTGAAGGATCTGTCCGACAGCAAACTCGTCGTGGTCGCCTTCCTGGGTGTCGAGTGCCCGCTGGCCAAACTGTATGGCCCGCGCCTGGCGACACTTGAGCAAGAGTTCGCCGGCAAAGGTGTAGCGTTCATCGGCATTGATTCGAATCGCCAGGACGCCATGGACGAGATCGCTCACTACGCTCGCGAGCACAAGATTGCATTTCCAATGCTGAAAGACGCCGGCAACGTGATCGCAGATCAGTTCGCCGCTGCTCGCACGCCGGAAGTTTACGTTCTCGACAAAGACCGCGTGATTCAATACTACGGTCGCATTGACGATCAGTACGGTTTTCAAGAGGCCGGCATTGCCTTCCAGCGTGATGAGCCGAAGCGTCGCGATCTGAAAGTCGCAATCGACGAATTGCTGGCCGGCAAAGCAGTCAGTCAGCCGCTGGCCGCCGCGCAAGGCTGCCTGATTGGTCGCGTGCGTGAGCCAGTCGCCAACAGCGACGTGACCTACGCCAACCAGATTTCGCGAATCCTCAACGCTCGCTGTGTTGAGTGTCATCGTCCGGGTCAGATCGCTCCCTTCCCGCTGACCTCGTACGAAGAAACAGTCGGCTGGGCCGAAATGATTCGCGAAGTGACCAAGGAGCGTCGCATGCCACCATGGCACGCCGATCCCGCGATCAGCCACTTCAGCAACGACGTCCGCCTGACCGACGAGGAGCTGAGCCAGATCGACCGCT
>Ga0070665_100000527_pt1 | contig 53996 bp, 56 predicted proteins | sample KBSS13metaG_FD_65862 | JGI IMG/M metagenome (GOLD analysis project Ga0070665, IMG submission 65862) | Switchgrass rhizosphere microbial communities from Kellogg Biological Station, Michigan, USA - KBS S1-3 metaG | ecosystem: Host-associated > Plants > Roots > Rhizosphere > Soil ...
TTGGCACACCCCTTGCCGATACCGATGCAAGGTGTCAGTCCCGTGTATCAGTTTGGGGCCACACAAAGCAACGCTCCGTGGTGGAGCGGACTATTTAGAGAAGGGGTTGATCCAATGTCGAAGCTTACTGCTTTCCTGCGTGACGAATCCGGCGCCTCGGCCGCTGAATACGCTCTGATCCTGGCCATCGTCGGGATCGGCATCGTGACCGCCGCCACCGCCCTCAAGACCGAAATCGGCGGCGCCATGAACCGCACCGCCAACACCATCAAGACCGCGTCCTAAGCGACGCTCGATCCAGGCTGCGGCGCCCAGGCGCCGCAGCTCAGGCGTCGCTCGGGCCGGGCGGCGCAAACCAACAGAAGGGTTGATTGCATGTCCAAGCTCGTTGACTTCCTGCGTGACGAATCCGGCGCCTCGGCGGCCGAATACGCTCTGATCCTGGCGATCGTCGGCATCGGCATCGTGACCGCCGCCGGCGCCCTCAAGACCGAAATCGGCGGGGCCATGAACCGCGCCGCCGACACCATCAAGACCGCGTCGTAACAACCTAGACCGTTATGCCGCTCGACGCCCCGGCCTCACCGCCGGGGCGTTTTGCTGTTCTCGCCCGCGCCACTTGACCAGTCGGGCCAGGAAAGGCGAAGGCCCCCCTCTTTACGAAACATTAATCTTCAGTCTTAACTGCCGTAGACGCCTGCGTAGGCTTTACGCTGTTGTACGCAGTGCGCCGTCAAGGGGCCAATCATGTCGAAGTTCATCTCTTTCATCCGCGAAGAATCCGGCGCGTCGGCAGCCGAATACGCGCTCATTCTGGCCATCGTCGGGATCGGCATCGTGACCGCCGCCACCGCCCTCAAGGGCGAGATCGGCGGGGCCATGAACCGCGCGGCCGACACCATCAAGACCGCGTCCTGACACCTAGGCGGCTCCTCGGGAAGATCCGCAACGGGCCGTTCCCGTGGGGCTGCAACACTCGCCGGTTCACGCGCCTTCGCGCGAAGCAAAGGCCGCGGTTATATTCTGGAAAGTTCCCCCCTGTAGAAGCAATGCGCGATGCGCAGAGAAGCGGGCATTCTGGCGAAGACGGCGAACCTTCACCTGAGCGGGTGGGTCGACGCCGAGGCTGGCCGCCCGCCGAGCATTGCAGTGCTCGTCCCCTGTTACAATGAAGTCGCGACGATTGCAGATGTCGTGAGCGATTTCCGCCGGGCGCTGCCGCACGCCCAGGTGTTCGTCTACGACAACAACAGCACGGACGGGACGGCCGAGGCGGCGCGCCGAGCCGGCGCTCGGGTTCATACCGCGCCTCTGCAGGGCAAGGGCAACGTCATTCGTCGCATGTTCTCGGACGTGGACGCCGACGTCTACGTCCTGGTCGACGGCGATGCGACCTATGAGGCGAGCGCAGCGCCCGGCCTTGTCGAGCTCTTGCTGAGCGACAGCCTGGACATGGTGGCCGCCGCTCGCGTCCCCAGCAACGCGTCGGCCTATCGCTCCGGCCACCAGCTGGGCAATCGCGCCTTTTCGGGCCTCGTTCGCCGCATCTTCGGGCGGCAGTTTCGGGACATGCTCACCGGGTATCGCGTCTTCACGCGCCGCTTCGTCAAAAGCTTCCCGGCCCATTCCCACGGCTTCGAGACGGAGACCGAGCTCACCATCCACGCCCTGCAGATGCGCCTGCCCTGCGCGGAAGTGGACGTGGCCTATGGCGCCCGCCCCGATGGCTCCGCCAGCAAGCTCAACACCATTCGCGACGGCGTCCGCATACTCCATATGATCGGGCTTCTGGTGCGCGAGGAGCGGCCGCTGCAGTTTTTCGGCGCGATCGGCCTCCTCGCCCTCCTCGCCTCCGCCCCGCTCTTCGGGCGCGTCCTGGTGAGCTACGCCCAGTCCGGGCTCGTGCCGCAGTTCCCGAGCCTGATCGTCGCCGTGGGCCTGGCGGTGCTGGGCATGCTCAGCCTCTTCACCGGCCTGATCCTCGACGGCGTCGCCAAGGCCCGCCTCGAGCAGCGGCGCCTGGCGTATCTGTCGTTCCCAATCGCACCCAGGACTTGAGCCCGGATGCTCGACCACGCGTTCGTCGTGCTGGCCTACAAGCGCTCGCCGTTCCTGGCGGGCTGCCTGGACACGCTTCTGGCTCAGACCACGCCCAGCCGCATCATCGTCTCGACTTCGACGCCGAACGACCTGATTTCGGATCAGGCGGCGCGGGTCGGCGCGGAACTCCTGGTCAATCCGCGGTCGGAAGGCATCGGGGCGGACTGGAATTTCGGGCTCAGGTCCGCCCAAGCTCGCTTTGTCACTCTGGTCCACCAAGACGACACCTATAGGCCCGAGTTCCTGGAACGCTCCCTGGGCCTCCTGCGTCGCCACGACGGCGATGTCTGCTTCACCGGCTACCAGGAAATCGACGACGACGGGCGGCCGACCAGTTCCAAGATCAGCAAGGTGAAGCACCTGATCGAGGCGGTGACGCTCACGCCGGTCACCCGCCCCTCCGCCTTGCGGATGCGCGCCTTCCTGGCCTTCGGCGCGCCCCTGCCGTGCTCGTCGGTCACCTACGACACCTCGCGCCTGCGGGACTTCGCATTCTCCAACGACTATGAGGCGAACCTCGACTGGGACGCCTGGCTGCGGCTGATCGACATGGGCAAGCAGTTCGTGCGGCACCCGGGACGACTCGTCGGCCGTCGCCATAATGCGCTGACAGCCACCTCGCAACTGATCGCCAACGGCTGTCGCCGGCGCGAGGACCTGGATCTCTTCCGCCGCATCTGGCGGCGCCCGATCGGCGACACCATCGCTCTGCTCTATCGCGCGGGCTACTGATGGCGGCCCGCCCTCCCCGCGTCGCGGTCCTGCTCTCGACCTATAACGGCGCGCGTTTTCTGGAGGAACAGCTCGACAGCCTGCTCGCCCAGCGCGGCGTCGAGGTGCATCTGCATGCCCGCGACGACGGCTCAACCGATCAGACGCTCGAGATCCTCGCCCGCTACGCCGCTCACTGGCCGGGCCTCGCCGGCCTGGCCGCCGGCCCGAACATGGGCCCCGCCGCAAGCTTCCTCGAACTGCTCCGCACGGCTCCCGACGACATGGACTACTACGCCTTCTGCGACCAGGACGACGTCTGGCTGCCGGAGAAACTGGCGCGAGCGACCGCCGCGCTTGCTAACGATGAGGGACCGGCGCTGTACTGCTCGAACGTTCTTTGTGTGTTGGAGTCCCTTGAGCCGATAGGCCCTGCCAGGACCAGCACCAGGACCGACCTTCACAGCCTGCTCTACGAGAACTCGGTTTACGGCTGCACCACCGTCATGAACCCGGCGGCTCGGCGCGAGATCATCCGCGAACGTCCGCAGCAAGACATTACCATGCATGACTGGTGGTCGGCGCTGATCGTCGCCGCACAAGGCGTGATCCACTACGATCACGAGCCTCAAATCCTCTATCGACAGCATGGGGCGAATTCGGTCGGCGCGGCGCTCACGTACGCAGATCAACTCGGACCACACGTCCGCAAATTCCTCCGGTCGGTGAAGAACTTCTACCCGATACAAGCCCAAGCGGCGGAGTTGCTCCGCCTGCATGGGCGGCGCATGGACGAAGCTCAGGCCCAGATCGTGGGCGAACTCGCCGACTCCAAAGCCTCGACCCTTGCGCGACTTCGGCTTGCGGCTTCCGAAAGGGTGGTTCGCACGAGGCCGTTGGATCGCATGGCCGCTCGGATCCTGATCGCCATGAACTGGCACTAGCGGGCGCACTCGCCGGAACCGCCAAGCCGGGCGGCTAACGCTCACTTCACGTCCGGGCGCCAACTTGAGCCAACGTCATCTAGGTGCATGCCATGTCCATCGCGTCCGTCCTACGCACTTCCGTCCTTCAGGTCCGACGCCGCCTGCGCCGACGCGCCCTGGCTGCGGGTCACACGCCGGGATCGACGGCGGGTCCTCTTGAGCAGCTCTCCGACGCCGAGCTCGCGGCGCTCAACGACCTGCTGCCTTGGCACGCCTTCGTCGTCGACGGTCACGGCCGGCGCTTGGGCGACACGGCCTGGAAGGGCAAGCGCACCGAACCGCAGATCGTCCCCGATCCACGCATCGTCGACATGGATCGGCGGTTTGGCCTGGCGGACAAGAGCGTCCTCGAAATCGGCTGTTTCGAGGGCATCCACACCATCGCGCTCTGCCAGCGAGCCGCCCGGGTCATCGCCGTCGACTCGCGGGTGGAGAACGTCATCAAGACATTGGCTCGCGCCGCCATGTTCGATTGTTGGCCGCAGGCCTATGTCGTGGACGTCGAGGATCGGAAGGCCGACACGTCGCGACTGGCAGCCGACGTCGCCCACCACGTCGGCGTGCTCTACCACCTCCAGGATCCGGTCGCTCACCTCATGGATCTCGGGCGTCAAGTGCGCCAAGGCCTGATGCTGGACACCCACGTCGCCACCAATGCGCAAGCCACGTCCAACTATCCTTCCTGCGGACGCGAATGGCGCTACCGTCGATTTGGCGAAAGCGGGCGGCCAGACCCCTTCTCCGGCATGTACGGGCACGCCAAGTGGTTGGCGCTCGACGATCTCGAACAGGCGCTCCGCGCCGCGGGCTTCTCTCGCATCGACGTCGTGGAGCAGCGGAATGAACCGAACGGCCTCAGAGTGAGGCTGTTTGCCGAGCGCTAGCGCTTCACCGGGCGTCTAGCGCCTGGCGAAACGCGCCTTGAGCAGGCCTGCGACGAAGGGCGCCGGGCTGCGAAAATAGGCGTCGCGGAGCGCCGCTCGCGTGGCCGTGCGCAACGACCGCCCTTGCTCGGTCGGCAGCTGGCGGAACGGCGCCACGAACGCCCGGTCCTCACGCCTCGCCTTCCCGCTGAGGAGCAGCGGGTCGTTGATGTCTTCGTCGATCTGCCGCAGCAGCGTCGGCCTCACCCACCCTCTCTCCACATGCTCAGCCACCAGGTCCCGCGGGATGAACCCAGACTTGACGGCCTGAAGCAGGTCGCGCGTCCAGAGATAGCCAAGCGGATGGCCGGCGAAGACCCACGGCTGGGTGTTCATGTCGGTGTAGTGCAGCAGGGCGGTCTGGTCCGCGACGTACCTCTCCAGACTGTTCCACACCGGGTCGATGGTTCGCGCGACGACGCCCCCAGCGCCCATCTCGTACATGAGCTGTTCGTAGCTCAGCTCGCCAGCGTCCAGGCGCCGCACGATCTGGCGGATGTCCCAATCCAGTCGCTCGCAATCGAGCAGCATGACGCTGAACTGTGGCCGGCGCCTGCTGCTCTCCGGCTCCGCCACCGCCAGGATGTCGGCGCCGCTCATGGGCGTCTGCCAGAGCCGGCGGATATCGGTGAAGAGTTGCATGTCGGCGTCGAGATAGATCGCCTTGCCGCTCCTGCCGGCCGCCTCTGGAATCAGAAATCGTTGGAAGGAGAAGGGTGTCCGCGGCTGGTTCTTCGGATCGCGCGGCGAAGGAACGCCGATGCCGGCGGCGTGCAGCGGTTCCAATCGCACCGCGACGCTGCAGTACTTCCGGATGCTGTACTCCAGCACCTTGGTGGGCAGCATCTCGGACTCGGACTGCGCGACATAGACCCGGATCGGGCTCTCTGCATCCAGAGGCGCGTAGTCGACGCCGGTGCGCAGCATGATCTTGGGAAATTCCTCGAACTGAACATCGAAGTTCTGCCAGCCGTTCGAGAGCCGCGTCTTCTCCGACAGGTCGGTGAAAGCGGCGCTGTAGCTGGCGCCGCCGTCCACGCCGAGCGACCTCACGGTGCGCACGCCCGCCTGCCCCAGGAGGCCGAGCGCCGCCACGGCGCTGAAGAACCGGACCGGCACAATCGGGCTGCCCTCGCGCGGCGACTTGCCCGTGCCCAAATTGTACCAGAGGAGCCGCCCGGCCGCGCGAAGCTCCCCGAGCAGCGCGATCTCGTCCGCCCATTCGTCGAGCGTCTTCTTGGCCGACCAGTTGTTCCTATGTGGTTGCCACGGCATCACCACCACCTGCGCGTTCTCGCGCAGCGCCGCTTCGCAATCGACAACGACGTCGATGTCGATGATGTGGGCGGCGGTGACCGGCGCCTCGCGGACGACGTGATTGAGCGACAGCGTCTCGAAGGCGCTCACGTCGAATTGGCCGAGCTTGGAGTAGCTGGGGCCCTTGCCAAGCATAAGCCAGGGAGCAAGGCGACGCTGAGGCCACGCATCGATCCATTCGAAGAATGATCGCGTACGGAAAGCCTGCGACGACACGCTAGCTGACCACAACGTCTACAGCCTTTTGCAGAAGCCCGCGCATCTTTCGCGCTGGAGCCCATCGACGAAGAGTAGGCAAAACTCCGTCAGATCCGATGGCACGAATGCCACAAGCCGCCTCGCGGTCATCGACATTAGGTTCGAGATTGTCGACCTCCTCCACACCTTCAAGTTGCTCAAATAGACAGCGCACCGAGCGAGGGTGCCGCGGTGGTCGATGCTGCTCAAGAAGAATGCATCTCAAACCGGCGCGAGCGCCAAGGCGGCGCAGACTTGTCGGCGTGAAATGATGCACATGTGCGACGTGAAGGTCGTCGATCGTTGAGTAGGCTACAGCATCAGGAACATCGACGAAAAGCTTGCCGCTAGGAGCCAGGCGATCGCGAAGGTCTCTTAGAAGAGCCAATGGGTCCTGTGCATGTTCTAGGACGTGATTAAGTAGCACCAAATCGTAGGTGCGGAGCGGCGTCTGCTCTAGCGACGGAACGACATCGCAACCGGCGTGGCCTTTCGCAAATTCACCAAAGGCGCCCGGCTCCACTCCCAATGTAACCCAATTCGGTCGCAAATGCCGGATCGCTCTAAGCACGGATCCTTCGGCGCAGCCGACATCAAGCACTCGGGCCGCGAATGGGAAATCGGCTTTCTCGACAACAAAATTAGCAATGTATTCTGCACGCCGATCAATGCCGTTCTTCAAAATATATCGATGCGAAGGAAAATCTACCTTGCTGTACACCGACCGGTATTGTTCCCGGTAGAATTTATCGAGATCCGGACCAGACAAAACGGGGTCTGTCGTTATAAAGCCACAAACGTTGCAAGCGACTGTGCAGACACCCATTCCGTACCGATCGACGGACGCGAGACGGGTGAACGTGGTCCCGTCGCACAAGGGGCACTTCGCCCGTTGCTTATCAGCTAGACTGTAATCAAAAATCATTGGCGAAGTCGCCCCCTCGTCGCCAGCCGGTTTAGCATCAACCAGTTTACAATTTGGGTAACCGATACGCCGACAGCCACACTGAGCGCCCCCAACGGCTGAAACAACATGGCTCTTACTGCAATGCCGATCGTGAACCCAAACGCCCCCACCTTAGCTGGAACGGACGTTTCCCCATGGGCGTAAAACCATGCCGCTGCGATTTGCCCGAGAAACCCAGCCGTATACAACCCACCGAAAGCAACATAGAACTGGACAATTCTATTAACATCTTCTATATTTGGAATAAATTTAATGGCACACGCAATCACAAAGAACCCGGCAACATAAGCAATAGAAATCAATAACGCCGTACGCCTCTTTATCTTGACATATATGCCAACGTTTTTATCTGGATCATCATTCAACATCCTGGACTTCGCGACCGATGCCAGGAATGGATCCACCACGCTTTTACCAAATAGCGTCGCCGCCCCCGCAAACACCTGTTGCATAAGGTGGAGCAACGAGATGTCTCCCCCCGCTCCATAGGACGCAAACCATCGATCCAAGAGTGGGGCGAGCTTGAAGTAGCTCGCGCTGAATAACAACGGCTTCATGCCCGCCCACAATTCGCCGACGGCAGGCCGTTTCAAATCGACGGACGGCTTGCCCAACCCGGGCAACAGACAAAACACCTGAATGACAGAGCGCACCACGCCGAGCCACGCTATGGCGATCAGCCCCCCCCCGGCGACCGCCAAGACGGCGGCGGCCAAGAGGCCGACGCTTGTCACGGCGCTGAGGGCAGCAGCGGGAACAAAGCGGTCAAACCCCTGATGGATAGCGCCCAAAATTAGCGCGAGACCGGTAAACGGGAGTCCCACCGCTGCAATTCTGGTCAACGCAACAGCTTCAATTCTGCTGCTAGGGCTTAGCCCTGGCAACAAACAATCTGTTGCAAATCGCGCTGAGAGAAAAATCGCCACCGCGCTAAATAATAGGGCAATTACTCCTATCGACATGATAGCCCATGCATCCATCGTTACTTCTAACGTTTTCTCACGACCCGAAAACATCGGAACAATCACGCTGACAGAGGCGCCAACCAACGTCGCGAGCACTAACTGCGGCAGCGTAGAGGATGCGAAATACGCGTCCGCCGTACCTCCCAGGCCGACCCTCGCGACGATGAACAACTGGAGCGCCACTGTTGCGGCAAGGTTCACAACAGTGAAGCCGGCCAGCGCTATCGCACGTCGCGTCACGCGAGCAGCCTCATGCGATCAACAACCTCGCAGTTTGGGATGTCGAGCCAAGCTCGCGCTTGATCCCGCCGATCACAATTTCGGAGTAAGCCCCTCGGAGTCGGTTGCGCTTCGGTGGACGTCCCATCAAACGGGAACGGCCCCGCAGATTGCGGAGGTACATCCCAGCCCCTCTGGCTAAACGTGCATTTCCGAAGTCAAGCCCTACCGACCTTTCGCTCTGCTTGTGCAGGGAAGACAGAATCCGAGTTCATATACCCTGGAGCGCCTACTAACTTCTTTCCGCGCATGAGTCGTCGTCAGCCAGAAATCGCGAAGAAAGGCCTCTGGAGCGCGCTCCGCATCGCCCTCCCCATCCTCGCCACCGGCCTCCTCGCCGCGGCCGCCTGTCTCGTCGCGCGCGAGCGCATGGGCCTGAGCCCTGACTACGACATCTTCTGGTGGTCGCACCATGTGGCGGATCCGTACAGCGGGGAGCTCACGCGGGTCCTCGGCGGGTCGCCCGACGTTCTGAGTTACGCCTATCCGCCCACCTTCCTGCTGATGACCGCCGCCTTCGCAGCGCTCCCGCTGCTGCCGGGCTACGCCCTGTGGGTGGCGGGGTCGGGTGCGGCGCTGGCGGCGGCGGTGCGCTCGCCGTGGGCGATCCTCGCCCTGCTCTCCCCGTCGGTGGCCATCGCGCTCTTGAGCGGCCAGACCTCGGTGATCATCGGGGCGGCGATCATCGCCGGCTTGCGGCTCGTCGAGCGGCCGGTCGCGGCCGGCCTGTTGATCGGGGTGGCGCTGTCGATCAAACCGCAGCTGGGCTTCCTCATCCCCTTCGGCCTGCTCGTGACCGGCCGGTGGCGCGTGATCCTGGTGACGGCGGCGACCGGCCTGGCCATCGCCGCAGCGGCGACGGCGGCCTACGGCGTTGAGGTCTGGGGACGCTGGCTCGCGGCCGTGCCTCTGGTGGTGAAGGTCAACGAGACGACGCTGGCCTACAAGCAGGTCGCCGACATTCCCGCCTGGGCCAAGCTGGCGGCCTTGCTGGTCGGCGCAGGCCTCACCTGGCGCGCGTTCCTAAGAGGCGATGCGGAGAGCCAGGCGCTGACCGCCACGGCCACGGCGCTGCTCTCCTCACCCTACGCCTTGCGCTATGACGTGGCGGCGCTCGCGCCGGCCCTGGTCTGCCTCGTCCTGCGGCGGGGTTGGCGGGCGGCGGCCGCACTGCCGGTGCTGGCCCTGCCGGGCTCGCCGCTCACGCTCGCGCTCGCGATCGCCGCCGGCTGGCCGGGCGCCCGTGGCCGGCCGAGGAGTACGGGCTAGCTAGCGGCTTATGCTCACGATGCGGCAGCCCTGTGCCCGCAAGTCGGCCAGGACGCGCGCCTCTCTCGCCGCTCGTGCAGCCGCAGGCTCCCTCAGCGTCACAATGCCCTGGCGCGCGGCGTCGGACGCCTGAAAGACCCCGACGACGAAGCGCCGACAGATCTTCGGGATCTCCGCCGTCTGCAGATCCCGGCGGTAGAGGGTGAGCGGGCGCTGGCTCAGCCAGGGATCGTTCCGCACCATCGCCACGCCTTGCTCGATCCCCTCCCCCTCGACGAGGACAACATCCGCCGGGGTCGAGGCGATCCTGGCGTAGGCCGCACGGTAGGGCGCGACATATTCCTTCGCCTGTCCGGCGCGAACCGGCAGGAGGAGCAGGCCGGCGGCGAAGGCGGTGGCCAGGATCATGCCGGCGCGCCCGGGGTCGCGGCGCGCCACGGCGTCCCAGGTGAAGGCGGCGATCAGGCAGGCGGACCCCAGGAAGCCGTGGAGATAGCGGTACCCCCAGCCGTGGGTCTGCGACGGTATCAGCATCGACACCGCGACGACGGTCAGCAGAATGCCGAGCGCCAACGCGCGCATGTACGCCCCGGCGCGCAGGGCGGGCGCGAGCCCCAGCGCCAGCAGCGCGACCGCGAGCGGATTTTGCCAGGTCATGAACCGGACCAGGTGCTTGGCGACCATCGGCACGCCCTCGAGCTTGGCGAGGCTGAGAAGGCCGGCGATATCCCGCAGCACCCGGCTGCTGCCGGTCGTCTCCACGGTCTGAGCGGTGGCTCCAGCCAGCGCCGTGGCCCAGTTCCAGTAGAAGATCCAGCAGAGGCAGATGACGGCGTAGGCGAGCATATAGCCCGCCGCGAGCCGCCAGCGCCGATCGAGCCACAGCTGCAGGACGAAGGGCGCGACGAACAGCGGGTGGAAGATGAACTGGTGCAGGCCGACCGCCAGGACGCCAACGGCGATCGCGCCCAGGTGCCCAAGCCGACCGCCGCGCAGGAACAGCCATAGCCAGACCATGTTGAGGGCCAGGTGGGCCGTCATGGCGTAGGCGGTCATCGCCGTCACAACCAGTTGTGACGAGGTCGCGAGGAACGCGGCCGCCAACAGGGCGGAGGCGGGCTTGTCAGGCCAGAGGCGCCGGCCGACGCCATAGGTCGCCACGACGGCCACGGCGGCCAGGAGCGGGCTGACCAAGGCCTCGGCGCCCAGGGCCAGGCCCGCGGCGTGCAGGGCGGAGTTGACCGGCAGATAGCTGGAGAGCCAGGCGGCGTCGCCCGGCAGCACCAGCACGAACACCGGCTGCAGCGCCAGCGCCGCGCCACGCCAGTCCGGGGGGACTTGCATCGACAACTGGCCGTGCAGGATTAATTTGGCCTGATAGAGCGCCAGGTCCTCATCGCGCGAGAAGGCGAAGTCGCCGAACACGCTCGAACGTCCCGACCACGATAAGGCGAACACGAAGAGGGCCAGGATGAGCGTGCAGGCGAGCGGTCTTTCCAGGATCGTCCGGGCGAAGCGCGCCTGCTCCATCGGCGGCGCGAACAGCATCCCGACGAAAAGCGCGGTCAGCGCGAGCAGGACCGGGAAGTCTTGAACCCAGAGGAAGTACTCGACCGGCCCGCCGAAGTCCGCTTCCCGATACAACGAGAGCAGCATCAGCACGGCCGAGACGGAAATCCAGGCGATTACGAGGCCTCGGGCGAGCGGCGGCCCCTGAATGGATCCTGGCTCGCGAGTCATGCCTGCCGCCCCCCGGTCGCGGCATGGCTAACTCGACGGCGTAAACCGACCGATAACGCGCCTAGCGCGCAGGACTGAAGCTTGCGGCGGCGGGCTGAGCGGCGTGCAACTGAATTTCGCTGTCAAGCTGCGCGTCGCGCCAGAGCCAGGCGACGGCGGAAGCGAACGTAACCAACAGCACCATGTGGACGACGGCCGAGGCGCTCATCTCTCCAGGTCCAACTCAGTAGCGTTGACCAGAGGTTACCACTTCCCGTGGTCCGATGGAACCGCTCTCGTCCAGGGAAGCGGCCCCAACATTCGGAGTGCGGTCGCCAATACGGCGAGCGACTTGGGGAAGAAGGCATAGGCCAGAACGCCGGCTCCGCGCGTGATCCAACCGCGCGCGGCCAGCATCGCCACGGCGGGCGGAAGCAGAAGCACCAGCTCGTACCAGAGAGCGTAGGGGGAGACGAGCAGGTAGCCGGCGCAGAGCGCCGCATACCGTCGTAAAGGATCCTCGTCTCGGAACGCCGCCGCCACCGTCCACAGGCCGAGCGCGACGCCCGCGATGATGATGGCCCAGGCGATCGGCGTGCCGCTGAGGCCGAGGGCCCACGCCAGCGCCTTCGGCGTCACGCCGATCTCCATGTCCCAGGCGTCGTTCTCGATGATGTGGTTGAACTGCGGCAGCATGCGCAGCCATCGCAGCCAGAGATCCCCGTGAACGATGAGCGAAACGAGGCCGATGACGGCGCCGGCGGCCAAGGCTGCATAGAGGGTCCGCCAGCGCCGCGCGACGATGAGTCCAACTGGAACGAGCAGCAGGATCTGCGGCTTGATGGTCGCCAACACGCCGAACAGGATGCCGGCGAGCAGTGGACGGCGCGGTAACGCGAGAAGGGCCGCCATGAGTCCCCCGCCCACGAGAAAGGCCGGCTGGCCGGCGATCAGCGCGCAGGCGAACGCGGGGCTGGCGATCATCAGCGGCCAGACCCGTCCGACGAGCGCCCTGGCGGCGAGGCAGAAGGCTGTCACCCCCACCGCGTCCCAGAGCAGCAACGCCTGAAACGCCGGAAGTCGGGAGAAGGGCTCGATGTAGAAGAGGAACGTCGGCGGATAGGGGAACGGCCGTGTCGGATCGGGCCGGGTGAGCGCCCAGGCCTGAGCCCGCGTGATGGCGTCGATATCATAGATCGCCTCTCGCGGCACGCGGCCGGCGGTCCAGAAGACGGTGAAATCCGTCTGCATCTTCGGCAGGTCATCGACGGCGTGAAGGACAGCGATGACGCCGACCGCCGCACAGGCGATCACGAGAAGCGCCAGCGCCGCCAGCCAGATCAGCTCGCCTAGCCTTCGGGCTGAAACGGCGGCCGCCCTGGCCTCGGCGGTCACCGGAGAGCGGCGCCCAGGCCGCCGGGGATGATGACCTGGCTCACAATTCCGCCGATCGCGATCGCCACACCGTACGGAATCCCCCGGCCATGCCCATCGGCGCGTCCAGCCGCCGTCATGCCGCGCAGGGCGCGCTTCGGATTGAGGGCGATCACGCCCACCGCCATGACACCGCCGACCAGGACCGTCATGAGCGCGAAGAGACTGAGGCCTTCGAGACCAGCGAACAGCGCGCCAGCCGACATCAGCTTGGCGTCACCCGCCCCGACGATTCCGAAGTGGTAGAGCGCGTAGGTGATCGCCAAGGTGATGGCCGCCGCGGCAAGCCCGCCCCACCAGACGGTGGGCGAGACCTGCAGCAGATTCGCCGCCACATAGACCAGGATCAGCATCGCGACCGTCAAATTCGGGATACGGCGGCTACGGATGTCCACCGCGGCGGCGACCAGCAGCACGCCTGCGAAGGCTGCGGCCACCGTCCACTTCGCGATCTCAGCCGAGTTCATGGGGTCTTGGGCGTCGTCTTCTGGGGCTGCTTGAGCGCCTTGACCATAGCCAGGTTCTCGATGGCGCGACCGTAGGAACTGCCCCGCGCCTCGATGGCCTGCTGGAACAGGGTCTCGGCCTGATCGAAGTCTCCGCGCAGCACCGCTGCGAAGCCCGCATTGTTGAGGACGCTGCCGCGGTCCTCGGCGCCGCTTCCGGCGATCGCCCGCTTGTAATCGCCTCGCAGAGCCAGAGACAGGCGAAGGTTGGTGCGCGCGACCGAGAGGCCGGGATCCTTCTCCAGCGCCTTGATGAAGTCGCCCGACGCCGCCTCGTAGCGGCCCTGAAGGAGGCGGGAATAGCCCCGATTGTTCCAGACGGTGGCGTCGGCGGCCTGCGACTTGAGCGCCTCGGCGTAAGCCGTCTCCGAGGCGGCCCATTCCTTCCGACGGTCCCGCTCGACCGCCAAGGCGTTCCAGGCGCGCCAAAGCGACGGATCCGCCTTCACGGCCGCGTCGAGCGCCACGAGCGCTTCGTCCGAGCGTCCCAGGCTGGCGAGCGCCACCCCCTTGCCCTGCTGCGCCTGCGCCTTCTGCGAAGCCATGGCCTCCGCAGCCGTGAAGCTCTGGACCGCGTCCTCGAAGCGCCCACGCAGGAGCTGCAGCTCTCCGGAACGCAGGCGAAGCCGCGGGTCTTGCGCGCCGTTGGCGTAAGCCGTGTCCAACAGGCGGCTGGCGTCGATCTGGCGATCCTCAGCCAACGCCTTGTCGACCGCCTCGACGACTCCGTCGACGCTCTTGTCCACCTTGGCGGGGTCTTTCGAGGCGTGGAAAAGTCCCTTGCCCAACGCCGGTTGAGCAACCGTCAGGCAGGCGACTGCGCAGAGGCCGAGGAGCCAGCTCGGCCAGGCGCGAACGCGGGGCCTCAAGATCGACCCTTGGCTTTGCCGGCGTCGGCGCCGATGACGAGCTGGAGGTCGGAACAGGCGCTTACGCATGGCGACAGCATGACCTGATACGGCAGCGTACGCGCCAGAGCCTCGGCGATATGGCGATTGGCCGCCGGAAAGCGAATTTCAGTGCGGGCCTGCGTCGGCAGGATCTGCTGCTGGCTACGAACGCTCCAACCGGCATCGGCCAGATAGCGTCTTACGGACTCCTGGGCCCCAGGGCGGCCCGCGGCGTTGACGAGGAGCAGAGGTCTGCCCAAGAGATTTGAGCTCACCTTCGGCGCCACGCTGGAGGTAGCGATCCTGAACGGCGTTGCGGGCGGGACGCTGGCGACCGTCGCGCCGATCACCTGAGGAGTCTTCGGCGTGGGCGCCAAAGGCGCGCTCGCCAAGGCCCGCGCCGACGCTTCCGACGCCTTTTGCAGACGACCGGAATAGGCGAGGTTCGCCTCGACGATCGGCGAGTTCGGCTCGCTCGCGAGGGCGCGCTGATAGTAGCGGGCGCTCAGATCGAAGCGGCCCATCTTGTCGTAGACGACGCCCAGGGCGTTTAGCACCCGCGGATCGTCTGGAGCCTCCTCACGCGCCAGCTGCAGCAGATCGAGCGCAGCCGGGTAGTCGCGGCGTTCGATCGCGGCCTTGGCGCTCATATAGGCGCGGTCGGGACGCGACATCCGGGCCGGCGCGTCGGCGTGCAGGCGTACCGGCTTCACCTCGAGTCTTGGGCTAGGCTCCCACAGCCTGGCCCACTTGGGCACGATGGCGCACCCGCTGAGGGCCAGCGCTGAAGCGATCACCCATGGAACACGCCATCTCGCCGTCATGAACTACCCCCCACCTCGAAGCGCGGGCGCGAAATCACGCGCCATGTCGATCATCGGCGGCAGCAGCAACGCCGAGACGACCACCGGCAGAATACAGGCGACGAGCGGGATCGTCATCAGGACGGGTATCCGCATCGCCTTTTCCTCGGCCTTGAGAAAGCGATGCTCCCTCATTTCTTGGGAATAGGTTCGCAGCGTCTGCGCGATGCTGGTGCCGAGCGCGTCGGTTTGGATCAACAACGCGGCGAAAGACTTGAGCGCCGTGACGTCCATGCGCTCACCCAGATTGCGCAAAGCCTCGGCCCGCGTCCGCCCCGCGCGCATCTCATCGGAGACCAGGTTGAACTCCCGGGCGACGTGGGGATGCGATTCCTGGGTTTCCTGCGCAACGCGCACGAAACTGGATTCGAGGCCGAGGCCCGCTTCGACGCACACCACCATCAGGTCGAGCGAGTCGGGGAACTCATGCTCGATCTTCATCCGTCGCGTTCCCCCTATGCGATCGACGATGGCCTGGGGCGCAATAAAGCCCGTTGCGCAAAGGAAGACGGCTCCGCCGATCAGGGGCATCCCCGTATAGGGAGTCGCCGACAAGCTCTGCCCGAGGAGAAACAGCAACGGAAGGCCCACGGCCAGCCCGAAACGGACAATGACGAACCAAACCGGAGCCGCGGGACTTTCGAACCCAGCTCGCGCCAACGCCAGCTTCAGCCGGTTTCGGTCCTGGATGTTGCTGATCGAGGTCGAGGACTGAACCCAGGCAAGCAGAGGGTTTGTGACGGCGCTTTTCTTGACGATGGACGCCCGGGCCACCTTCGCGGTTGCGCCCTGCCCGCCCTCACGAAGGCGCCGCTGAAGCGCGAGCGCGGCCTGAAGCCTCTGGGATAGCCAGAGCGTGACCGTCACAACCGCCACGAACACCGTCGCCAGGATAGAGACCTCGAGAACCCCCATTCGACGTCCCTTAGTATTTGAAGTTGGCGATACGGTGCATGATCAGCAAACCGACCAGGTACAACGAGAGAATGGCCGTTACGATCGGCCAAAAGATGGGCTCATTGAATTTGTCGACGTAGAACATAGGCTGGCTGAGTGCGATCGACCCGATCAGGAAGAGCGGCAGGATACTCAGGATGATTGCAGACATGCGGCCTTCACTGGAGAGCGCCTTCACCCGCTTGCCAAGCGTGATCCTGGCGCGGATCACCTTGGAGAGATTCTCGAGAATTTCAGCGAGGTTGCCGCCTGTCTCGGACTGGATCGAGACGCTCACGGCGAAGAAGTGAGCGTCTTCCGAGCCCGTCCTGCGCGCAAAATTTGCGAGCGCCTCACGCAGCTCGAAGCCATATGTCGTTTCGTCGACGATCAGACCGAATTCGGAGCCGATGGGGTCGCCCATCTCGCTGGTGACCAGTTGCAGGGCCGAGACGACCGGGTGCCCCGCCCTGAGGGACCGAACGACGATGTCGAGAGCGAGGGGCAGTTGCTCCTCGAGCGTTCTCATGCGCCGCGAACGTTTGACGCTCACAAAGGTGAAGACGCTTAGGCCGGTGAGCAGAAGCGAGCCGAACAGCGACACCAGTATATCCGGCGCGCCCATCGCCGCGCCGGAGGCGCGCAGAATCAAGGTGGCCAGCAGGCAGACGCCGACCGCGGCTCCGATCCAGACGCCAAGCAGGCCGAAGGGCGAAATCTGCAGGCCCGCCTGGCTCGTGAACTGCTGAGCCCTGTTGTAGACATCGAGAATGGACGCGTTGTCGATTTTCGGCGCCGCCCGTCGACGAACGAGGGCCTCGTAGACCTCGCGATGCCCCATGCCGGAAGCCTGCAGCGTCAGGCGCCGATTGACCCGCTTGGTTCGAGCTTGCACGCTACTGAAGGCGGTGAAGACGACCTGGGCCAGCGTCGCCACCGCAAGGAAGGCGAGCACGAAGATCAGGGGCAGCAGGAACTGGTTCATCGTCAGGCGGATCTACGATTGGGCGCGAACATCTCAAGCGGAAGATTGATGCCTCGAGAGACGAGATGCTCGATGAACTTGGGTCGCACGCCCGTGGACTCGAAGTGGCCCAGGACTTCGCCCTTCGGCCCGCGACCCGTGCGACGGAAGCGGAAGACCTCCTGAAGCGTGATCACCTCACCTTCCATACCGACGATCTCGGATATCGAAATCACCCTGCGGCGGCCGTCCTCCTGACGTTCGGCCTGCACCACGACGTGAATGGCGGAGGCGATCTGGCCGCGCACCGAACGCGTCGGGATGTCGAAACCGGCCATCCCGATCATCTGCTCGAGGCGGGACAGGGCGTCGCGAGGCGTATTGGCGTGAACGGTGGTCATCGAACCGTCGTGGCCGGTGTTCATCGCCTGAAGCATGTCGAAGGCCTCGCCGGCCCGAACTTCGCCGACGATGATCCGGTCCGGGCGCATGCGCAGCGAGTTCTTCACCAGATCCCGCTGCGACACCTCGCCCCGATCTTCGATGTTGGCAGGACGCGTCTCAAGACGACCCACGTGGGGTTGCTGCAACTGGAGCTCCGCCGAGTCCTCGATGGTCACGATCCGTTCGGACGAATCGATGAAGGCCGACAGCGCGTTTAGCAGCGTCGTCTTGCCCGAGCCGGTGCCCCCGGAGATCAGGACGTTGCGGCGGGCCTGGACAACCGCGTCCAGCACCGTGGCCATGTCCTGAGTGATGCTGCCCAGTTCGACCAGGCGGTTCATGTTGATCGGAATCTTGGCGAACTTCCGGATCGACACCAGGGGGCCGTCGACCGCGAGCGGCGGTATGATGGCGTTCACGCGGGAGCCGTCGGCCAGCCGCGCATCCACCATCGGGCTGGATTCGTCGACCCGACGTCCCACCGCCGAGACGATCTTGTTGACGATGCGAACGAGGTGCCGCTGGTCCAGGAAACGGACGTCGGTCAGTTCCAGCCGCCCCCGGCGTTCGACGTAGACCCGTTCGTGGGTGTTGATCAGGATGTCGGTGATGGTCTCGTCCGCGAGCAGCGGTTCGAGCGGGCCCAGACCGAGCAGCTCGTCCAGCAGCTCTTCGACAAGGATGTCGGTCTGGGCGCCGGACAACAGTCGCTTTTCGTCCGCGAGCAGGCCGGTGATAGCCCGGCGGATCTCGGCGGCGAGGGTTTCCCTCGGCGTGTGTTCCAGCGCCGAAAGATTGAGCATGTCGAGCAGCCGCTGATGGAGTCGGCCGCGGAGCTCGAGCTCCTCGACTCCCGACTTTGCGCGTGCGCTAGGCGGCCCGTCGTTCGCCGGTGTCGCCCCCTGATCGCTCCAGAAAACCATCTATCGTTTCCCACGTAGTCGGTCGATGTCGCCACGGGCCGGCGCAAGCCGGTTGGCGAGTTCGATGATCGCCTTCTCGAGCTTCGACCCGCGACGCAGCGTCGACAGGCCCACGCCCTGGTTGATCGCCTCATTCATAAGCTTGCGATCTTCCGGCGCCACGATATCGAAGCTGCGGCCAATCGCCCCCTGCACGGAGCGCTGCGAGACGCTCGTCGGATTGTCGCCTCCTGCCCGATTGCAGACCAGCGTCAGCGGGATGTCGTCCAGGCGCTGAGTCGAAATGAGCGTGAGCTGGCGCATGGCCAGATGGCAGTGGGGAACCGTAAGCTGCGTCACAAGCACGATGTGATCGGACTGCCGCAAGGTGCGGTAGGTCCAAGCCGTCCAGGCGATCGGCAGATCGAGCAGCACGACATCGAACTTCCGCCGCAGCGCGCCCAGCAGCGCATCGATATGATGTGGCGTCAGCGCTTCGAGAGGCATGAACTCCGGCGGCGCGGCCAGGACCCGCAGTCCGCTCGCGTGCGTCGGCAAGGCGGTATCGAAGCCGATCTCCGCGATATCGCCGGCGGAGAGCACTTCGGCCATGCTCACCGAGCCGTGGACGTCGAGATAGAAGGCGGCCTGGCCGAACTGGATGTCGAGATCGACGACGCAGACCCGCTTTCCGCCGTTCTGAGCCAGCACGACCCCGGTCTGCGTCGCCAACGACGTCGCCCCCGAGCCGCCGCCCGCCTTCAGGAAGGCGTACACCTGGCCAGGCCCGCCGCCGCCGCCGCCGGCGGCGGCGACGCGGTCGAGCACGCGGTCGAGACTGGTCCCAAGCGACAGTTCGCTGACCGGAGCAGCCAGCACGTCGGCCACGCCATCACGCATCAGCGTGCGGGTGGTCTGCAGATCTCCCGATCGCAGGACCACAATGACGCGTTCCGGCGCGCCGGACTGTCTCAAATTGGTCCTCAGGCGCTCGATGTCGCCGTTGGCCGCGTCCGCATGGACGATCAGAACGTCCGAACCGCCGAACGAACCGGTCGTCCAGGACTCGGTCATCGGCGCGAACTGCACCTGGGTGAACTGGGCGAGCGTGCCGTCTGGCAGTTCTCCGCCTTCGAAGGCCGCGCGGTCGTAGGCGACTCGGACGCCTACGGCGTTGGCGGCGTGCGCGGCGCCCGTGCGCCGAACTTCACCGCCGATGATCCTCAGGGGCGACTTCATGAGCCGAGATCCTCGCCGCTCATCGTCGACGCTGCCGCCGGTATTGGAAGAGATGTCACGCCAACAATCCTCAACGAGCCAGGTCTGAACGTCAGGCCCGTCGTGCGAACCGTGATGAGCGGCTCGACGTCGGGCGCATAGGGGTTGCCTGCAACTCCTATGCCGACATGGCGATACTCGACGCTTACATTGGCCGCCTGCACCTTCGGATAGATGGTGCGCATCTTGTCGACGATGGCGGTGAAGGCCGCAGCGTTATAGGCCGTCTGCCCGGATCCGCCGTTACCGACGCATCCGGCGCTGGTGCAGGTGATCGGTGGCAACTTCGCCGCGTCCTCGGGCACGTTCGAGCCGTTGCCGGGGACGGTGGACGGCATCTGCGTCACCGCATCGAAGGTCTGCAGATAGGTCGACGCCATGGTGTTCGACGCAGCGAACCTGGCGCCGGCGCGGGTCGCCGCCTTGGCGAGATTGATCTCCCAGGCCAAACGCGCCATGTCGATGACGCCGAGGACGATCGTGAAGAACACGATGGATAGCAGGGCGAACTCGACGGCCGTCGAACCGCTGTCCTCATCTGCGAAGCGGACCCTACAGGGGGCTTTCATTCGGTCCAAACCTGCTCATTGTGGACCTGGATCGACAGCAGATTGAGCCCGACCAGGCTGGCGAACAAGGGGCTGAAGGGCACCGTCGCCTGCACGCTCACGATCGGCACCTGGTCGCTCTCCGCGTAGCGGCCCATGTAGGGACGGGTGGCCGGCGTGCCCGACTTCGGATTGGCCACGCACCGGAAGTTCACGGTCACGCTGCCGTCGGTGTCCCATCCCTTGACCAGGCCCGTCGAGCCGTCGACCGTTCCCGTCCGGGCCAACTTCTGGACCTTGGTCACATCCGTCGCACCGCCGGCAAGGCCTGCGCAGGTTGCGGTCAGGCGCGCAGCAAACCTGGCGGCGTCGCGCACTGACGAGTTCGCGACGTTGTAGGTGTAGAAGGCTCGTCCGGCCTCGAACAGTCCAAACGCAAGCAAGATAAGTAGCGGCAGAGTCAGTGCGAACTCGACCGCCGAGGCGCCCTCATCTCGGCGCCACATCTTTCGGCAGGAGTCATGAACGTCATTCATATAGCCTGACCGAGTAAAGCCTGGTCTCCTTACCCACCGCCGAAGTGTCAGAGCTCGAGCTTATGATTTCGCCGATGATCATTCCGTTACCATCGGTTCGTGCAGGCTCGGTCAGGAAGACGTCGACTGCGCCAATGACCGACTGCGGCTTGTTGTTCTGAATCGTGCTGCAATTCAGGACCAGCACGGTGATCGCCCGGCGGTCGGGAACCCCTGCGACCGCACTCTGCGTTCCACATTGCCGAAGCGCGAAGTCTCCTGGGCCTGCCGGGCTGCTGTTCGCCGCAGCTCCACGATTCCCGGTCGGCCAGATCAAGGCGTTGGACTTGTTCGCCTTCTCCCAAAGATAGGTCTGGTAACGGGTGGGATAGGTCGGCTTGGGGCTCACTCCAGGGTAGTCGTACAGCGAGGCCCAGGTCTCACCCGTGATCGGCGCCGTCGAGGTGCTGATCGTGCTCGTGACCCCATGATTGATGCGGAAGTAGTTGACCCGGTCCCAGATCGCGTTCCCGAGCGCGTTCGCACCGCCCGTGCAGGTGCTGCCGCCGCTGGCGTACGCACAGGTGTCGCGCGGCATCGCCATCGCCGTGATCGAGCCGCCGTTGCTGCCGTCATACTCGGCCCCGGTGCGGCCGGGGCTGCACATGCTGTCGCTGCCTCCGGAGATCTTGTCCAACCCGGTGATGGTGATCTCAGCCGGCGCGAAGTAGGGGCTGGTCTTGAGAGCCTCGACGGTAGTGTTGTCGTAGATGTCGAATCGCGTATTGAAATAGTCGAGCACGGCGGTCGGGTCCCCGGTGCGCGTCTCCACCGTCTCGCCGAAGCATTCGGTCAAGGGCGGGGATCGGCCCAGCGCCTGCTGAAGCGGCCCCACCCCATTGCCGACCGACAGGAAGCCGAAGTTGCCGGGCGCGAACGCGCTGCTGCCGCCCTTGCCGTTCATGATGATCCCCTTGCCGGCATGGGCGGCGAAGAGGTCGATCGACTGCGTTTCGTCAGGATTGCAGACGAACAGCGGAGGCACCTTGCAGATCGCCGAGCCATACCCGGCGACCGCGTGCGAGCTGACATCGAAGTTGAAGGTGCGGATGACCGCGCCGGTGACGACGCCGAACGACCGCTTGTTGTTCGCGAGATTGATCTGGATGAAGTTCGCGTTGGCGTCGCTCGTGGCGGCCGTCCGGCTCGTCAGGTTCTGCAGGTAGGTAATGTCGGCATCGGCGATCGCGACGTTCGTACCCTCGGCCGTACGCGCGAGAAATTCCGGGTTCTTCGCGAGCGCGCCCTTCGCCGCGGCGGTTGCACGGGTTCGCGCGCCGGTGTTGCCGTCGAGCTGAGTCGCGCCGGCCAAGGCCGCTGCATCTATGGCGGAGTCGAGTTCGCCACGCAGGGCGTAGGCCCGACTGACGTCCCACGCCAGCCCTCCCACGCCGATGAACACCACCAACCCTAGTGCGACTAACGGCGCGATGGCGCCGTGGGTCTCGCTAAGAAAGTGACGAATGCGGCCCAGCATCTCACCCTCTCGTCCCTTGATGTTACACCTCTAGCGGCTGGATGGCCTCGATCCCCCAGCCCCGCCCGATGCCGCAGGCGCGGCGCCAAGCGCAGTACTTGTCGTCATTGAGGGAGGCTCAGTGACCTCGCCGCGATTGTAGCGCCAGCTGGCGTCGGCCGCCCGGGCGCCGTTGGACGCGGGATTCAACTCGCGCGCATATTTCGCTTCAGGGTCCGCCGTCTGGGCGGCCTTGAAACTACGGTGGGCGTCGGCCCAGTCCCGGTTCAGCGAATGCTGGGGACTGACGCAGCCCGCAACCGACGCACTCGCCGCCAGGGCCGCTGCGGCGATCACCAGATGCCTTTTCAAGGCTCGGCCCTCCTTAATGTAGAACATGGCCGTACGTCCCATCCAGACCGCCCTTCTTGGGGTCGAGGCCCATCAAAGCGCGATCCTCGGCGTTGACAAACAACGGCGAAGCCCGCTGGGCGCCGAACACGAACAACTCGAAATCCGACGGCGGGATGAACTTGTCCGCAGGCGTCGCCGCCCGGCCCTGCGTCGGCTGCGCCAGGTGCGGCGTCACGATGATCACCAGCTCGCTTTCCTGCTTCTGGTAGCCGCTCGAACGGAACAGCGCGCCGATCACCGGCAAGTCGCCAAGGAAGGGGAACTGCTTGATGTCGTTGCGGTACTCGTCACGAAGCAAGCCAGCGATGGTGAAGGACTCCCCGTCCCGCAACTCGACCGTGGTGCGCGCACGCCGCACCTTGAGGCCCGGAATAAGGATGCCGCCGGTGTTCACCGACGCAGTCGGGTCGAGGCTCGAGACCTCCGGCGCGACCACCAGATTGATCATGCCGTCGTCCAGCACGGTGGGCGTGAAGGCCAGCGAGATCCCGAATTGCTTGAACTCGACCGTAATCCGTCCCCGATCTGCTTCGTCGGTCGTGGAGACGGGCACGGGAAACTCGCCGCCGGCCAGGAAGCTCGCCGTATCGCCGGACATCGCGACGAGCGTGGGCTCGGCCAGGGTCTTGGCGAGGCCGCGGTTCTCGACCGCGTCGACGAGGATGTCGAGGTTGAGGTCGCCGCTGCGGATGATGCCCTGGAAGATCCCGAAGCGGTCCTGGCCCGCGACGCTGTTGCCGAACTGCACGTAGGACCTGCCCGGGATGACGGAAAAGGTTCCAGCGGGGATCCCAGCCGACGGCGTGGCCGCGTTGACGCGCAATTCTTTAGCGAGGCTGCGTTCCATTTCGACGAAGCGGACCGACAGCATCACCTGCTGCGTGCCCTGCACGGTCATCATGTTGACGACCTTGCCCGGGGCGTAGGTCTCCGCCAGCGCGACGATCTGGTTCGCCTTCGGTCCGCTCGTCACCGCGCCCGACAGGACGATCGAGTCGTTCGCGGCGGAGACCTTCACGCCGTCCTCGCGCCCGGCGACGTCGTGGATCCGGGCCTTCAGCCCCGTGACGTCGGGGGACACCGCCACGTTCACGGCGCTCAGCAGGCGCTTGCCCGGGCCGTAGACGCTGATCGCTGTGCTGCCCAGCTTCTTGCCGACCACGTAGACCGATCGCGTCGACAACGGCAACACATCAGCGATCTCAGGGTTGGCGACCATGATGTCGGTGTACCGCTCGGGAAATTCGAGAACTTCCGACTTCCCCGATGGAACGACGATCTCATAGCGTCCGTCCACCCCTTGGGCGAACGCCGCCTGCGGCAGGACGAGCAAGGCCACGGCGGCGGCCGAAGCCGCTGCACACCTCGCGGCCCCTTGCCGCAGATCTTCAATCAACCTTCGCATGACTCCCCCAGTTCGGCTCCCCAACGACCCGACCGACTACCCTATCTGGCGACGGCGTAGCTCTTCGTTTCCACGCCCCGGGTGACGCGCACCTCAAGCCCCGTACTCCGACTCGGCCCCGATCCTGCCACCGCTCGCGCCGGCGGCGTATAGGCCGCGCGCGTCGGCCCCGCGAAATAGCCGCCGAGATCGTTCACGGTCGTTACGCGCTTGCCGACCGGCGCCTGGTCGCTGACCTGGCGCAGCGCGAGCGAAACCGAGCCAACCGCTTCCGCGAGACGTATGCTCTGCGCCTGCGCAGGCGTGACCTCGATCGTGACGGCGTTGGCGACCACCGGCTTGTCCGCCGCATCGTCGGCGAGCTGGTCGACGGCGAGCACCTTTACATTGTCGGCGAGCGTCTGCGTGATCGTCGCCTTAGGCCCGTCGCCGGCCTGGCGCGTCAGCAACACGTCGACCCGGTCTCCCGGCAGGACGAAGCCGGCGACCCCGGCGACATCGTTCGAGCGGAACGTCACCGCGCGCATGCCCGGCGTCATGGACGCAGAAAGATTCACCTTGCCGCCGGGCGTGGTGATCCGTTCGGCGAGGATCGGCTCGTTCGGCGCGAAGGCCCGCAGCACCAGGCGCTGGCCCCCCTCCGTCGCCTGCTTGATGTCGGTCAGCGCGCCTGGAGGAACCGAGTCCGCCGGATAGCGCACGATCTTCAGAAGTCCCGGCTCAAGCGGAACCCCGCGAGCGAGCGGCTGGGCGGCGACGACGACCGGCACCGTACCGGCGATAGCAGCCGCGTTTCGATCGACCGCGCGTTGGCGCGTGAGATAAGTCTGCACAAGAAACACGGCCAGCAGCCCCAGGAGGGCGGCGACAGCGATAGTGGCTACTGTGCGGATCGGCATCGCCGTGCTCCGATTGAACGTTTGGATGACGAGGCAGGCTTAGCGTTGAACCTTCAGTAGCGCCCTAGCCTGCTCCATGAAGGATTTACAGACTCTTTAGGCTGCTGATCCGCGAAAGTACTCGGCCAAGCTGCTGGGTCGAACTTTTCAGCTGCGGTGACTGGAAGCGTCGACACGCGACGCTTCCAGTCTCGCAACACTAACTTAGGACGCCGTCTTGATCGTGTCGGCCGTTCTGTTCATGGCCCCACCGATCTCTTTCTTCAGCGCTGTCGCAGCAGTCACGATGCCGATCCCCACGATTGCGAGGATGAGCGCGTACTCAGCCGCAGATGCTCCCGACTCGTCCTTTAGAAAGTTTTTCAGCTTCGACATAAGATCAGCCCCAAGTTTTGCGTACATCGCACGCACCAACCCCACTGGATCGATTGATCCACCCCAACGCTAACACAAGGGTAAACGAACTGTAAATCGTCCTAACGATCGTTAACTATACTCAACGCTGCCCGTGAGCTCATCAGGACGTTTTGCGCGCGCACCTATGATTGATCCCGAAATTCTTCACCGCTTTGGATTGCATACATGAACGACTGCGTACGCATCCGCGGATAGGCGGCGGCACCAGGATGTTCGGTCCAATACGCCCACCGCGGAGCTTTGCGGCCGCAGAATGGTCCAGCGAACGCCCCAGCGAGCGAGCGTCGGCCGCAGTCGTCGCTCGGGATCGCGCATGATGGCGTCATGATCCATGACGAACGCATCGCCGTACATGTCGGCGCGGCTGTCGATAAATGGTCGCACCCCCTCAAAAATGAGAAAGCCGCCGAAATCGTAGTCGTTGAAGACGGGTTGCGAGCGCAGATGCTTCGGGACTTTGCCGAAAGCGGCCGCGGGCGTCACGTCATCGATGCGCGCGTGGGGCGTTGAAAGGCGGGCCCAGCACACCAGCAGCAGCGCCGCCGCAATCACGACCGGTTTCATGACGGGGTTCGGAGCGACCTCGATTCGACCACGATCCGCCACGGCGCTCGCCGGCTGACCGTCTTGCCGCCGCCGCTCGCCCAACGCCGCAGCTATTGGTTCGACCAGCAAAGCGCCCGCGCCGAGGCCGAAGACCGCCTGGTGCCGCTCGTGCTTGAGCGCCAAATGCAGCAGCCCGAGCAGAAGGAAGATTCGAAACGGGGGAATCTTCACTCCGAGCCAGAAGGTCAGGAACAGACCTTCCAGCAACAAGATTTCGAAGATTGTCAGGCGGGAGAAATCGGCGCTGCGCCATTCATCGACGACCTTGAACGCCTGCATGTCGACGAAGGTGAGTGGGAACAGGATGCCTTGGGGGCCATGCGGCGTGACGACGGCCGCGACGATAGAGCCGGCGCCGAACACCGCCCAGCGAAGAATTTCGCGCTTCAAGTTTCCTCGCCGCGCCACGAGCACCGCCTCCAGGGCGAAGGCGCCCAACAGGGCCAGGCCAAGGAGGAAGCTCCCATGCAAGTTGGCCCACGCCACCATGATCAGGAGAAGCCACGGCGGCGGCGTTCGTGCGTCCGCGCGGGCTTTCAGCAGCTCCGTGAGCCACACGGCCAGCAGGGGAAACGCCAGAATGTGCGGTCTCGCCAAAATGCTGGGAACCGCCGCGAAGAAAGCGAAAAGAATTAACGCAGAGACGCCGAGCGGCGGCAAGTGGCGCGCCGCGTAGCCCGCCAAGATGGCGAGGCCGCCGACGAAGGCCATGGAAGCGAGCAGCAGCACGCCGCTCCATCCGCCCGCCCTGTAGGCGAGGGCGTAGACGACCTCCGACAACCATTCATGCGCCGTCCACGGCGCGCCGTGGAAGGTGAAGGAGAACGGGTCCGTGCTCGGCGCACGCCCATGTTCCAGGATCCACTGGCCCGTGGCGATGTGCCAGTAGGTGTCGGGGTCGCCCAGCAGCTTGGGCGTGAACGCGAGGCCGGCCAGAATGGCCAGCAACAACGCGAGCGGCAGCCATCGCAAAAGGGACGCCGCCTGGTTCGCACGCGACAAGCTGGGTTTGGGCGCCTGCGCCGCAGTATCAGCGCTCATGGGTCGACCCACGCTCACGACTCACGGGATGTCGTCGCAGCAAAGCCGACCCTTTCCCTGACGACGTAGATCGGCCGCCCTTTCGCTTCCTCGTAGAGCCTGCCGATGTACTCGCCCAAGACTCCGAAGGCCAACATCTGCATCGAGAAGCCGAACAGCATCACCACCATCAATGAAGCGTAGCCGGGCACATCGATGCCATAGAGCACCACGCGGATGATCAATGCGAGCGCGAGCAGAATGGAGATCAACGCCGCGAACAGTCCCAGCACCGTCCAAATTCGAAGCGGCAGGCTCGTGAAAGACGTGATCCCGTCGATCGCGAAGCGGAACAGCCGGATGTATCCCCAGGATGTGAGGCCGCCGCTCCGCTCAGGGCGCGTATAGGGCACGCCGACTTGGCGGAAGCCCACCCAACTGAACAGGCCCTTCATGAAGCGATTGCGCTCCGGCAGGCGCCTGACCGCCTCAACGACGCTTCTGTCCATGAGCCGGAAGTCGCCGGTGTCCGCCGGAATGGGATAGTCGGCGATCAAGTTGAAGACGCGATAGAAGAGCCCGGCGGTGGCCCGCTTCAAGGCCGTGTCGCTGCGCCGGTCGGCGCGGATGCCGTAGATGACGTCGTATCCCTGCTCCCACAGGGCGATGAACTCGGCGATCAGCTCGGGAGGATCCTGCAGATCCGCATCAAGCGGCACAAGCATGTCGCCAGTGGATGCATCCACGCCGGCGGTGAGCGCCGCCTCCTTGCCGAAATTTCTGGAGAGCGCTACCAGACGCAAGCGAGCGTCCGCCTGTGCTCGCGCCCGCAGCAGGTCCAGGGTGCGGTCCGTACTGCCGTCGTCTATGCAGACGATCTCCACCTCGACGCCCCAGGCGGGCGAAGCCGCATCGATGCGCAAGAACAGCGCATCCAGGACCGCTTCCTCATTGTGCATGGGCAGGACGAGGGAAATCTTCTTCCCCGCCCGGCTACGCAATTTCGCTGCGATGTCGTCCACGAAATTCGCGTCCTGCTAACCCAACCCACTCCAAAGCAATTGTCCCATTTTCGCCCAATAAACCCTTAAGCGGCCCATGGCAGAATCGATCGTTCACCTCGATCATCGCCCGATGTCGGCGCAATCGATTTCGCCTTGGAGGGCCATTCTCGCCCTTTCGGCTCTCGCCATTGTCCTCATGGGCCCCGCGCTCGTCCTTGGACAGCCGGCAATTGACTCCGCGGCCTTCAACTACGTCTGGACTCAACAATTCGGCGAGGCGCTGGCGCGCGGCGAAATCTACCCTCGTTGGCTTCCACGATCGTTTGAGGGGATCGGCAGTCCCGCCTTCTACTTCTACCCGCCGTTCGCCTACTACATCTCCGGAAGCTTCGATCAGCTGGGCCTAGACACGCCTCGGGCGATCGGCGCGGCCGCCTGCGTACTGCTCTTCGCATCAGGCTGCTCGATGTACGCCTGGCTTCGAGGACAGACGTCGCGCGCCCTCCTCGGCGCGGCGCTCTACATGGCGGCGCCTTACCATCTGGCGGACTTCTATGTCCGCGCGGCGCTGGCCGAGTTCTCCGGCTTCGTCTGGCTGCCGCTGATCGCTTTGGCCATCCAGAAGCAACCGCGGCGCTGGTCGACGCCGCTGCTGGCCGTGAGCTACGCCGGACTGATCTTCTCGCACCTGCCGCTCACGGTGCTCGTCACCTTCGCTCTCATCGGCCCCTATGTGCTGTACCGCACTTGGCGCGAGCGCGACGTGGCTATCGCCGGCGCCTCGCTTCTGGCCGGCGTGACCGCGATCGCCCTTGCCGGGATCTATCTGCTCCCTGCCCTCACCCTGCAGAAGCACCTATCGACAGCCGTGCTGTTCGGTCCGCTCTACCGACCGTCGGCTTGGAACATCCTCGCCCCTGCAGCCGACATACCGACGCCGTTCCTCTACACCATGGCGACGCTCGCCATCGCGGCGGCCCTGTTGGCGATCACGACCGGTCGGAATCTCTGGTCGATCATCGCGGCCGTCACCGCCCTGCTGAGCCTTGGATTGCCGCCGCTGTTCTGGAACCTGCCGATTATCGCGGAGGTCCAATTTCCGTGGCGCATCATGGCGATTGTCGAGTTTTGCGCGGTGACCGCCCTGGTGCTGCACCCGCCACGCCGCCGGCTGATCGTCGGGCTGGCGTCGGTGATCGCCGCCGCCGCGGTGTTCCGGCTCGGCGCGGCGACGGTGGAAGCCTTCGGCAACGCTTACCCGGCCGATATCGAAACGGCGATGCCTGAACCGCCCGAGTATCTCCCGCCTTCCTTCCACGCGCCCGGCGTCGAAAACTACCAGTTCCGGCCTGACCTCGGCGGCCTCAGGGGCCCGCTGGTCAGCGGACCTGTCACGAGCGTTTCGCAGCAGCGGGATGGCCGCTTGCAGCTGCGCGTATCGCGGCCTGGGCAGGTGGAGGTTCGGAAAGCGAGTTTTCCGGTCTGGCGCGTCGAGACGCGGGGGCGCGCCGTCGCACTGCAACCCGCCCCGATGCTGCGGTTCAACGCTTCGCCGGGCGACTACGTGGTTCGCCGGGTGATGCTCCCAAGTGAGATGATAGGCTCTGTCGCTGGCGTAGCGGGCCTCGCCCTGCTAGGGGGCCTGCTCTTTTGGGCCCGCCGTTCTCGGCAAGACGCCCGCAGACCGCTCGGCTAGCCTCAGGCCGGGCGCTGAGCAATCGCAAGGATCGACACTCCGAAAGGTAGGTCGAGGCCCTTGAGAAGATTGCGCTCGGCGGAAAAGACCGTGCGCAGTATGTCGTTAACCAAAGGGCCCGGCATGGCTTCGTCGTCGCCCCCGGAAATCCGCAGCGCACGCTTCGAGAGCCGTATCGCCCCGATTACGGGAAACAGAAGCGTGTTGAAGTGCGTGAGCTTGACGGCGTCGAGCCCGGCCTCCGCGACGATGGCGCCGAAACGGTTCAGGTCGTAGCGGCGCTTGTGGTGGTGCTTCACGTCGTGCTCGCTCCACATCCATGCATTGGCGGGAACGGTGGCGATGAGACGACCGCCGGGCTTGAGCAAACGCGCGAGGGCGCGCAGCGCGCCCACATCATCGTCGACATGTTCGATGACGTCGAAAGCGGCGATCAGGTCGAATGCACGTCCAAAGGCCGGAAGTTCATCGGGCAATCGCCCTGCCTCGACCGCGACCCCGCTGCGCCCCGCCGCATAGCTGCGAGCTTCCGGGTCCGGCTCCAGGGCGAAGGTCTGGCCGAACCGGCTCAGCATCTCGAGATTGCCGCCGGTGCCGCAGCCGACCTCCAAAATGTCCGCGGCGGGCGGCAATTGCAGCATCGCGATCTGGTCGGCCAGGATCTCGCGGCGGGCGGCGAACCACCAGTGGGCCTGCTCGAGCTCCCGTATCCGTTGGTACACCTCGCGTTCCACGAATTCTCCAGGCCTCTCGCTGTGTGGCCGCTGTGTTCGCCGCCACACGTTTGGGGATCTTCGCCAGCAGACTCGAACGGAGCGTTAAGGCGCTACCGCCGCACATGGAAACCCCGCCCTCCATGGGGCGGGGCCCGACAGCACGCAAGGCGTCTCCAAGTTTGGAGAATTCAGCCGTGCGCCAGCGGGTGGGAAAATCGCTTTGGCCAGCGAAACACGCGCGACAGCGACGGATCCTGCAGCGCGCGGCTCGCCATGGCGATGCAAAGCGAGGTCGTCAGAGCCATTCCCATGAGTCCGCCGGCCAGCGGAACGGCGTGGATCGAGCCGGGCTCCGCCATCAGCAGCACGAAGGGGGTGAACAGAGGGATCCAGGCGAGCCAGGCGGCGCTCGACCCGCCCGCGCCGACGAGCTGGGCCAGGCTGGCGAAGAAGACCAGCAGCAGGACGCCGAACACGGGGCGCGAGAGATTCTGCGCCGCCGGCACGTCGCGCGCCAGGGCGCCCAGGCCGATCAGCGCGGCGCCATACATGGCGAAAGCGCCGACGAACATCACCGCGGCAAGGGCCAGAGCACGGGGGTCAACGAAGGCGCCGAGGACCTGGCCGGCGACGCCAGCGCTTGGCCCGGCGAGCGGGCTGACGCCGATGAGGGCTCCCGCGCCCAGCCAGGCGGTCAGCATGAAGAGCGACAGCGCGCCCACTCCACAGAGCTTACCGAGGATGATCTCCGGCGCTCGTGCGGACGACAAAAGGCTTTCGAGCGCACGGTTCGACCGCTCACGGACGATCGCCTGGAGCAGCATGCCGAGTGCGCCGACGAGATTCATCCACAGCAGCAGCACCATGCCGAACCGGCCGAAGCGGCCGAGGTCGCTAGCCTCGCGAACGGGAGGGACCGTTGCGGGCGTCTCCATTCGCACCTGAGCACGATCCCCGGCCGCCAGGGCCTGCTCGGAAGCGCCCGCCGCGCGGGCTAGGTCGCGAGCCTCCGCGCGCTCCAGGTCGCGCCGCAGAATCTGCTGGGCGGCGAGCGGCAACGGCGCGCCCGAAAGTCGGACCGTCAGCCGGCCCGCTCCCGAAGACCTAAGCTGAACGTGCGTGGCGTCGGCCGTCGCGGAAGCCTCCCGCGAGAGCACAATAAGGGAGCGGCCCTCGGTCGCCGCCGCCTCGCCGAGGGCGCGTGCTACGACCGCCTCGAGGCCAGCGTCGTCGGCGTGGATGAGGACCACTCTCCGCGGCGGCTCGGCCGGCGGACGGCTCGCGGCGCCCGCGGCCAGGCCGGCCAGCGCCATCAAGAGCGGCCCCATGACGAGCGCCACCCAGAAGCTGGGAATGGCGGCGTAGGCCAGGACCTCACGCCGGGCGATCAGCAGCACGCGGCGCATCATGCGGCCTCCCGCCCGGCCGCGGACAGGGACCAGAAGGCGCCTTCCAGGTCGGCGCGCATGGGATCGAAACCCTGCACCGGCAAGGCTGCTTCGGCCATCGCCCGCATCAGGGCCGGATAAGGCACAGTCTCAGGCAGAAGGACCCGCCAGCGCAGCGCCTCGCCCATCTTGCCCGGGAAGGCGTGAGCCTCGCCGCCCAGTTGGCGAACCACGAGCAGCAGGCCCGCCTCGTCGCCGCAGGTGACGTAGACGCCGTGCGGCGCATGCGAGGCCGCGTCTTCGACCGCCCCCTGAAAGGCCGTTCGCCCTTCCGAAACGATCACGACCTGGTCGCACAGCCGCTCGGCTGCGGTCATTGCGTGCGTCGAGAAGAGGATCGCGCCGCCCTCGGTGCGGTATTCGCTGAACAAGGACTGCACCTCCGCCTGAGCGATCGGGTCCAGGCCCGACAGCGGCTCGTCCAGGATCAGCAGGTCGGGATCGTGGGCGATGGCGCAAAGGAGTTGCACGCGTTGGGCGTTGCCCTTGGAGAGCTCGCAGATCCGCGCGCGGGTGCGCCCGCCCAGGCCGATGCGCTCGAGCAGGCGATCGGCGGCGCGATAGGCGTCGCGGGTCGCGATGCCCTTGAGCCGGGCGTGGAAGGCGATCACGTCACGGGCGCGCTCCCGAGGCGCCAGCCCGCGTTCTTCCGGCAGATAGCCGATCCGCTGGCGGCGATCGAAACTGATCCGTTCCCCGAACAGCTCGATGTCCCCGTGGTCAGGCTCGAGCAGCCCCACGATACATTTCAAGGTCGTGCTCTTGCCGGCGCCGTTCGCGCCGATGAAGCCGGTCACGCTGCCCGGCGCGACGGTCAGGTTGACATCATGAACCCCGCGCCCGCCAGAATAATGTTTGACGAGGCCGGACACTTTGAGGGCGGCAGGAGCCATTCTGGCGTGTTGCATGCGCCAACCATGGCTTGGTCGTAATTACTGGCCGGATAAGTTTCTCAGTTACTCGGCTAGCAACCTTAATAACCGAAATCTTGACTTGGCCAGCTTCGATCGGCGTCAGTAACCTGCCTCGCGCTGGTCCTTCAATGTGGAAATGCAGGAAACAGAGAGGCTGCAGCCAGCGCGAGTCCCGCGAGAATCGCGATGACGATCACCGGATCGACAGTCTTCCTCGGCCCCGACAACTGGAAGTGGCTCCGCTTGCAACCCACGCGACAGGTCCGCCTTTGTGCGACGCACGGTCGTGCTTGCTGATTAACCGAACTTGCAGCGATGTCCAGGCCGCCGGCAAAGCCGTCCGGCCGCTAACGGCCTGCCCGTTCGTCCGGCGCCAGACGATATCCGACGCCGGGTTCGGTGAGCACGTAGCGCGGAGCAGACGGCTCAGCTTCCAGCTTGCTGCGCAGCTGCGCCACGAGGACGCGGACGAACTGCGCATCGACCTCGGAATCCGCGCCCCAGACGGCGGCGATCACCTGCTTGTGGGTGACCACTCCGCCGACGTGGGCAGCCAGAGTGCGGAGCAAGGCGTATTCCCGCGGCGACAGCTTCACCTCCTCGCCTTGCAGGAACACGCGGCGGGCCGCGAAATCCAGCTCGACGTCGCCGGCCGTGACCTTCGAGGCGCCGGCTGTAAGCCGCTGCCGCGCTCTCAGCGTCGCCCGCAACCGCGCCAGCAGTTCGCCCACCCCGACCGGCTTGTTGACGAAGTCGTCGGCGCCTAGGTCCAGGGCGGCGATCTTCTCGGCCTCCAGGTCCCGCGCGGACAGAACGATGATGGGGACGTTGGAGAATTCCCGAACCCGGGCGATCACTTCCTTGCCGTCGATGTCCGGCAGCCCCAGGTCGAGGATCACGGCGTCGGGCGGGTCGGCGGCGATGAGGTCGAGCGCCGCCTTGCCCGCGCCCGCGGTGGAGACCGCGTAGCCGCCAGCGGTGAGCGCGGGGGAAAGAAACCGCAAGATCTGCGGCTCGTCGTCGACGATCAGGACGGATGGAACCGGCTCGCTCATGCCGCCACCGCCGCTGCGACGGCGGGCAAGGCGATCGTGACCACCAGCCCCCGCTTGCGTCCGGAACGATTGCGCGCGTTGACCGAACCGCCCATCGCTTCCAACAGACCTTTCGTGATCGACAGCCCAAGACCCGTCCCGGGCGAGCGCTCCGCAGACACCGCCCGATAAAACTTAACAAACAACAACGGGAGTTCCTCCGGCTTGACGCCGGGACCCTCGTCTTCCACCGCCACCATCACCGAGCCGCCCCTCGCCAAGCAGAAAATTCGAATGAGGCCGGAAGCGGGCGTGTAGCGCAGCGCATTCTCCAAAACGTTCGCCAACGCCTGCTCGAACAGCACCGGATCGCCGGTCGCCTGGAGGTCGGGATCCGGACAGAGGATCCGCATCTCGCGCCCCGACTGGCGTCGCAGCCGTCGGGCGAGACGATCGATCACTTCCCGCACTGTAAAGGTCGCATGTTCGGCCGCAAAAACCCCAGACTCCAGTTTCGTCATGTTCAGAAGGTTGGCGACGTACGTATTCAGCCGCTCGGCCTCTTCGGAAATATTGTCCAGCAGATCTTCCCCGACGTCGGTTTCGAGGGTCTTTGGGAACTCACGCAGAGTCGAAGCTGAACCGATGATCGAGGTGAGCGGCGTACGGATGTCGTGCGATATCGAGGAAAAAAGCGCGTTGCGCAGGTTTTCAGCGGTCGCCTGACCTTCGGTCTCTGCGACCCGGCGCACCAGGCCGGCGCGAGCGACCGCGGAAGCCCCGGCGTCGATCATGAGCTCGACGAATGCCTGCTCGTCCTCGCGCATCGGATTCTCCGGCGTGATCCGCCAGGCTGCGGCGCCTAGGCACTCCTCCTCGGAAACCAGCGCCCGCACCATCCATTGGCCATGTCGGCGGGTCGCATGCGAGGCTGGGGCGGTCGTTGCCCGCGCGAACACCTCGCGAAACGCCGCCTCGTCGGGCAGGTCGAAATCGGCAGGCGCCGGCCCGCCGGGCTCGACGCCCCGCACCACAGCGGTCCCGTTCACCATCGTGGCGATCCGGTGCGCAAGTCTCTGTCGGATGAAATTCTCGTCGGACACGCTGGAAAATTCCCGCGTCGCGTCGAACATCTGCGCCATGGTGTCGGCGCGCTCTTTATTGCGCTTGGCCTCGTCGCGAACACGGCCGGTGAGATTGCCGGTGAGCATCGCGACGGAAAAGAAGACCAGCAGGGTCACGAAGTCGTCCGGCGCGAACGTTATGGAGAAGCGCGGCGCAGCGACGTAGAAATTATAGACCACGAAAGCCAGAGCCGCAGCGAAGTAGGCGGGGGCCGCGCCAAACAGGAATGCGGTGATGAGAACCGCGGCCATGAAGATCATCGGCACGCGTGGGGCGTGCGACACGCGATGAAACCCCTCCGCCGCCGCCATGGCCCAAAGCACCAGGAGTATTGCCGCGTAGTATGGGCCCCGGCGGCCGAGGTTTAGCCGCTCGGTCATCAGCACCGGCTCCTTGCGCGTAGAGCGCGGGCGGCCGCTAAAGGCGATCCGCTCACTGCGTCTCCCGGGCAATCTCAAGCTCAACCTCCCTAGGTCGGGCGCGCAGCCAGGCTTCGACGAAGAGCACAAGCAGGATGATGACGCCGGCTTCCACCGCGACGCCGGCGACGTCCAGCTCGGCCGACGGCTGCGGCCTGAAACTCACCGGAACGACGAACAAGCTGACCAGCAGGTTGTTGGCGAGGTGAGCCCCGGTCGTGAACTCGATGCCGCCGGTGCGCAGCGCGATCCAGGCCCAGCCCGCGCCCATCACGGAGCGCACGATGAAGCCGCTCAGATTGGGATCGAAGTGCACGAACGAGAAGACCAGCCCGTTGACGGCGAGCATGAGCGCCAGATTGCGCGTCCAGGCCGCGACCTGCTGTACGAACCAGCCACGGAACAGCACCTCCTCGGCCAGGGCGGCCAGGAAAAGGAAGCCGGCCGCCAGCGCCGCGTAGCCGGCCCGCTCGCCCCAGTCGGCGCCTGGCGTCAAAATGGGCGGCGTCGGAGACTGGCTTGACCACAGCTGCTCGATTGCGACGGCCCCGCCGACGAGCACGGCGCCCGCGACGAAGCCGCCGAGGAACAGTCCGGCGCGCAGGCGCGGCGCCGTCGTCAGGAAGGTCCAGGCAGGTCGCCGCTGCACCTTGGCCGCAACGAGCAATAACACCAGGGCGAAGGCGATCGAGGCGAGGCCCGCGATCGAGAGCTCGAAGCCGTAGCTCAGCAGGCCCCGCGCGCCCGAGGCGGCCTTCCCCGTCGACAAGGCCATGAGCTGATCGAACGAGCGGCCGGTCAGCCCGGAGGCGGCCAGAATGCAGGCCACGCCCGTCAACAGGGCCGCCAGGCCGCCCAAAGGTATCCCCAGCAGCAAGATGGTGATCAGTCGCCGAACGGATCGCTCTTCCGGTCGAACGTGATCCAGCAATTCGGAGTTCGCCCTCACGTGAGCCGGGCGCAAGTCATCCACCTTGTCCATAAGCGACGATTACGCCGCGGAAGATAAGAACGCGATAATCGCGATCCGCCGCGAAGCCCGTCAGTTCTTGCCCTCGTCAGAACTGGACTGCAAGCGACCTGTCGCCGCGTTTCGCGTCACGAGCCCGCGACAGTTTCGCCGACGGTCAGCGACGAGCGAGGCGTCCCCGTGAGACACGCACGTATGATCCTATCCCTGGTCGGCCAGCTGATGCGCCGCGAAAACGCCGGTGCAGGAGGCCTTCTGCTGGGCGCCCTGGTTCTGGCCAACGAAATCCGCGGCGCTGTTTTCGTCCTCCAGATCTGGTCCTTGTTGTTCCGGTAGGCGCGGGCCGCCGGGCGCGTCCTTTTGCCGCACACACCGAGGCCGCGCCGCGCGGGCCTCGGTTCAGCGCGGCGCGGCCTCGGCCTCGGCCACGGCCGGCGGAGCCGCGGACTGTTGATCGATGCGCCCACTCGCCTTCAGCACCATCACCCCCCCGATCACGACGAAGGCGAAAGTGCAGAGGCCGACCACCAAAAGCTGAGCCGCACTCAAATCTTTATTCTTTGCGTCAATTCCCGATGAAATCGTCATCGTACTACTTCCCCCAAATCCAATCGCCCGTCTATGCTCACATTCAATGAACAAGAAATCCCGCACAAGTTGTGAAGCGGATTCATCAAGCAACTTCTTACACGATCGTCGAAAATGCCGGATTTATAGATCTCTTACACTTAACAAGGATAATGGAGGTACGTGCTGGCGAGATCCGGCGCGGCCTTAACCAATCCTCGAGTGAGGGCGAGTTCCACACGATGGCGCGCCGGCCCCTTCCCCATCGCCAGTTTGACTTCCGGCGAAGCGCGTCGGGCAGCGTCGCCGTGCAGGCTGCGTTCCTGATTCTTCTGGCGCTCGGCTTCGTCGCCCTGGGGGTCGAAGCCTCCCAGCTGCTGCTAGAGCAGCGGAAGCAGCAATCCGTCGCCGACAGCGCGGCCATGACGGCCGCTTCCGCCGTCATGCTGGGCGTGTCCGATCTGCAGGCCGAGGCCCGCGCCGTCGCGGCCCAGCTCGGCTACCGCGACGGCGTGAACAATGTGACGGTGACGGCGAGCAACCCGCCCGCTGCTGGAACCCATGCGGGGGACGCCCAGTACGTCGAAGTCAAGGTCCGGCGGACCTACACGCCCGGGCTGATGCAGCTCTTCCGGCAGGGTCCGCTGACCGTCCAGGCGCGCGCCGTGGCCAAGGCTGGGCAGTCGTCCAAGACGTGCCTCTTCGCGCTCGACACGTCCGGCGCCGACGCGCTCAACGTGGACAATAACGCCGTCCTCAACATGCCCGGCTGCGGCCTCGCCACCAACTCCACGAGCAACTCGTCGATCAACCTTCACAACAACTCGACCCTGAATGGCTCCGTGACGACGGCCGGCGACGTGCTCATGGGGAGCGCCGCCGCGGTTTCCGGATCAATCAACCGCCACAGCAGCGTGGTGACCGACCCCTACGTCGGCGTCGCCCTGCCAGCCAAGGGATCGAGCAAGACGGTTTCAGGCACGACGCTATCGCCGGGCAACTACGCCGCAGGGTGGAATTTCGACAACAACACCACGATCACCCTGCAGCCAGGCGTCTACTACGTGGGAACTGAGCTGAAGACCAAAAACAACGTCACGATCAACGGCACGGGCGTCACGATCATCATTGACGGCGACTACGCCATGGATTTCGGCAATGGCGCCACGCTCAATCTGTCCGCTCCCACCGACGCAACCACCTACTCCACGGCGGGCATCCTGTTCTACAGCGCCGCGAGCCACACCCAGAAAACTCAATCTATCGGCAACAATGGCACGCTAAACCTCACGGGCGCGCTCTATTTCCCCAGCCAGACCGTCTATTTCGGAAATAACGTGACCACGACCGGGAGCACCTGCACCCAGGTCATCGGAAAGAATATCCAAATTCAGAACAACGCGAATCTGACGTTCAACTCGTCGTGCACGGGCAAGGGGACAACGGATATCGGTTCGTCCAGCAATGCGAGCCTGGCCGAATGACGGCGTCACGCCTTCTCGCATGGCTCGGCGACGCACGCGGCGTGGCCGCGATCGAGTTCGCCTGCGTGGCGCCGGTGTTCGCCCTGACGCTGGTGGGTATGACCGAGCTCGGACTCACGGTCCGCACCCGGTTGGCGGCCGAAGAGGCGGCGGCGGCCGGCGCCCAGGCCGCCCTCGCCGGCTTCAATGCGGCCAGGATCACCGCCGCGGTGCAGAACGCGAACCCAAACCGGACGGTCACGGCGACGCCGGCGCCTTCGGAGTTCTACGCCTGCCCCACCGCCGCGGGCCTGGCCAACTCAACCCAGGGCGCGACCTGTTCCGACGGCAAGGCCTCGCGCCACTTCGTCAATGTCTACGCCCGCATTTCCCGCCCGACCGTGTTCGGTGCGCAGTTCGGCCTGCCCGCGACCTTCACCGCGCACGCGACCACGAGGGCGCCATGAGCGGATTCGCTAGAGAGGAGCGCGGCGCCGCGGCGATCGAGTACGCCTTCGTCCTGCCGGCGCTGCTGGGGTTCGCGATCGGCGTCATGGACTTGGGCCGGCTGGTGTGGACGCAGGTGACGCTCGACCGCGCGGTGCAGGCCGCGGCGCGCTGCGCCAGCGTGAACGGGACGACATGCGCTAACGACACGGCGATCAAGACCTACGCGGCTGCCTCCGCCTGGGGCATGACCGTGCCCGCCTCCATCTTCACGACCGCGCAGCAGGGTTGCGGCGTGAACGTCCAGGCCCAGCTCACGTTCAGCTACACCGTGCCCTGGCCGGTCGCTCCCGCCACCGTGAAGTCGGCGGCCTGCTATCCTAAGGGCTAGCCGCGCCCATGCGGTCGTGGGCCAAGGCAAGGAATTCAGCGTTGTCAGCCGCGGCCTTGGCGTCGAGATCGACCTCCCCCAGCGCCCGGGCGGCCGCCGCGTCGCCCTTCAGGCCATAGACGAAGGCCAGGTTCTGGCGGTCGCGCGGCATGGCGTTGGCCGAGCGCGCGATAGGCTCCAGGATTTCGAGCGCATCGGGATACTGCCCGGTCAGGGCGAGCGAGAGCGCCAGATTGGTGCGCGCGGCCACGCTCTGCGGCGCCGCGGCCAGCACGGCGCGGTAGCTCGCCTGGGCTTCAGCGTGGCGCCCGAGCCGGTCGAGCACGACGCCGCGCAAGGTCAAGGCTGCGGCGTCGGTCGGAGCGAGCTCTGCGGCGCGGTCGGCGTAAGGCAGGGCCTTCGCGGTCTGGCCGAGAGTCAGCTGCGCCCGCGCCAGCCCGAGCTGGGCGCGCGCGCTTCCCGGAGCGGCGGCATAGATCCCCATGGCGTCGTCGATCAGCCGCGCGTCGAGCAAGGCGTCGCCGAGCTCGATGGTGAGCGGGGCGTCGGCCGGCAGGCCCTTCGCCAGGTTGCGATAGATCGGCAGCGCGGCCGCCGGATCGCCCGAGGCGCGCAAGGCCCTGGCCAATCGCAGGCTCGCCTCCTCGCCCAGCCTGGCCGGCGGGGCGGGCGCCTTCGGCCGGGCCGCGGCGGGTTGCCCCGCCGAGGCGACGACGAAGAGCGTAGCCGTCACCACGCCGAGGCGACAGGCCGAGAGCCAAATCGGGCGAGGCGCCGCACGTTCGCCGGCCATCGGAACGGTGCGGGTCGGACGGAGCTTCGAAATGACGACGAATTCCCAGGAATGGTGCGTCTCGCTATGCCGCGATTCGTGCGCCCCTGAACGGTCCGCCAAGGATCGCCCCATCGTGGGTAGGGCCGCAGGCGCGCGCCGGTTAACGTTTATCATCCGTAAAGGGCTAAAGCCGTTAACTTCTTGCGAGTCGCCGAGACGAAGGCGGCGAATCCGTCGACCATCGCCCTCTCGCCTGGAAGCGATTTTCAGAAGATGATCACTGCACGCTGGAACGCGCGATCGGGGCTCGGCCGCGTGGGCCTGTCGAGCGCAGGGCGGCGGAAGTCCGCATGAGCGGCCTTCTGCGCAGGATTCCGGTGGCGCTGGGAATACTGGCGATCGCCGCGGGACTGGGGCTCGGTCTCGTTTGGCTGAAGGCTCCGCGCGGCGTCGCCATCTCGCAAGGCGCCCCTGCGCCCGATGCCGTGCTCGTGGCTGCCCGCCAGATTCCGCCCGGGGCTCTCCTCCGCGACGAAGACCTGAGCTGGCGGCCTCTGTCCGGCGGGCCGGCGCCGTCGGGCGCCTTCCTGCAGGCGGCCACCGCCAAGGAGACGCTCGTGGGGTCCGCGGCCGTGCGCGGCTTCACCACGGGCGAGGTGCTGCGGGCGGACGGCGTGGTGAAGCCCGATCAGCGGAATTTTCTGGCCGCCACCCTCGGCCCGGGGCTGCGCGCCGTGACGATCTCCGTCGACGCCCCGCAGAGCGCCTCCGGCCTGGTGCTCCCCGGCGACCGCGTCGACGTCATCCTGGTGCAGGAGGTTGGCGACGGCGCCCGACGCATGGCCGCCGAGACCGTCCTGCGGAACAGCCGCGTGCTGGCGGTCGGCCGCAGCCTGGCGCCCGAGAAGTCCCTCACCGGAGAGGTGCAGGACGCGGCCGGCGGCTCGCCCCGCACGATCACCCTGGAAACCACGCCCTACGACGCAGAACGGCTCTATCTGGCCTCGCGCCTGGGCGAGCTGCAGCTGTCGCTGCGCGGCCCGGGCGACATCGCCGACGAAGCGGCCGGCGCGCCGGTGTGGGCGGGCGACGTCTCCGACGCGGCGAGGCTGCGCACCGCCCCGGTCAAGCCGGCCGATCGGGCCATGGTCCCGACCAGTCCGCGAGAAGCGCTGCAGACGGCGAGGGATCAGGTGCTGATCCTGCGAGGCGGCGGGGGGAGCCCATCGTGATCGCCGCCGAAGTTCGCCGCTTCATCAGGGCCGCCGCAGCGGCCCTGATGCTATCGGGAGCCGCGACCTCCGCGCTCGCCGAAGCCGCTGGCGTGTTCCGCGCCGGCTCGCCGGTGGCGGCCACCCGCATCGACGTCGAGATCGACCAGGCCCAGGCGCTCGACCTCGCCAGTCCCGCGGTGACCGTGTTCGTGGCCAACCCCGCGGTCGCCGACGTGCAGGCAAAGGACCCCCGGCGCGTCCTGGTGTTCGGGCGGAAGGTCGGCGCGACCACCATCTACGTCACCAACGCCAACGGCCAGGTGACCGCCTACACCGTCGACGTGATGCACGCCGCCAGTCAGGCCGCCCAGGCGCTCGCCGCCCAGCCCGGCGCTGCAGGCGTCAAGGTGCGGCCGGCGCCTCGCGGCCTGTCGATCGAGGGCGAGGTGGCGACCCCGCGCGAGGCGGCGGCGGTGAAGCGCCGAGCCGAGCAGTTCGTCGACGATAAGCAGGCGCTGAACTTCGACGTCGGGGTCACAGGCGAGACCCAGGTCAACCTCCAGGTCCGCATCGTCGAGGTCTCCCGCAGCGTGTCGCGGTCGCTGGGCTTCAGCTGGGACGTGCTGAGCAACAACGGCTCCACCATCCTGGGCCTGAACACCGGTCGCAGCCTCACCGGCCCCGACGGAGTCATACCGCCATTCGCTCGCAGCCCGCTGAGCGTGAACTCCTTCCTGTTCGGCTACCGCAGCCCGGGCGGCTCGGTGAACGTCAACGGGGTGATCGACGCCCTGCAGACCGAGGGCGTCGTCAGCATCCTGGCCCAGCCCAACCTCACCGCCGCCTCCGGCCAGACGGCGAGCTTCCTCGCCGGCGGCGAGTTCCCCGTCCCGGTGTCGCAGGACAAGGACACCATCAGCGTCGAATGGAAGAAGTTCGGCGTCGCGCTCGACTTCACGCCGGTCGTGCTCGACGCCGGCCATATCAGCATCAAGGTCCGCCCCGAGGTCAGCGAGATCACCGACAGGGGCGCGGTGACCGTCAACAACATCCGCATCCCCGGCCTGGCCGTGCGGCGCGCCGAGACCACCGTCGATCTCGCCAGCGGCCAGAGCTTCGCCATCGCCGGCCTGTTCCAGAACAACATCTCCAGCAGCGTGAACGAGTTTCCGTGGCTGGCGGACATGCCCATCATCGGCCAGCTGCTGCGCTCCAACAGCTACCAGCACGACGAGAGCGAGCTGGTGATCATCGTCACCCCCTACGTCGTGCGGCCGGTCAGCAATCCTGCCGCGCTCAAGACGCCCGCCGACAGCCTGGTGTTCGCCAACGAGCTGGAGCAGGCGCTGCTGGGCCGGGTGCAGGTCATGCCGAAGGACCACCCGCGCCTGAGCGGGCCTGCCGGCTTCATCCTGGAGGACAAGCCATGAGGACGGTGCGCCAACTCGCGCCCGCCGCGCCGCTGGCCGCGCTCTTGCTGGCGGGCTGCGCCGGCCAGCTTGACCGATCCAGCGCCCTGCCCGCGGCTTGCGGAACCCCGACCGGCGCGCCCTGGCTCGGCTGCGCCAACCGCGCCAACCTCGCCGCCATGGCGGCCGATCCCGACGATCTCAAGCACGGCCGTGCGCCAACGCCGGCGTCGGGCCTGCGCGCCGCCCAGGTCGTCGAAGCCTACGAAGCGCCGCCGCCCCCGCACGATCCCGGGGCGGACACCAAGACGGAGACCACGCGATGAGCGTCCTGGCTCGCCCGCGATCCTTCGCCGACCCCGGCCAACCGGCCGCCGTGGTCTACACCCGCGACCCGGACAGCGAGGGCGTGCTGCGCCAGGCGCTGCGCGACCTCTCGCACGACTCGACCGCCTTTCGGACGGGCGGCCCGCGCAACGCCATCGCCGAGCTGAGCGGCCAGGCCTCGCCGAACCTGTTGGTGGTCGACATCTGCGGCGAAGCCGACCCGGTCGACCGGGTGCGCGAGTTGATCGACACCTGCGAGCCCGCCACCCGCGTGCTGGTCCTCGGCGAGACGAACGACATCCGTCTCTACCGCGCCCTGCTGGACGCCGGCGCCTCAGAATATCTGTTCAAGCCGCTGGTCTCGGCGGTCGCGGCCCGGGTCTGTCGCAAGCTCCTGTTCGGCGACGCCTCGATCGGCGCGAGCCGCCTGGGCCGGCTGGTCTATGTGGTCGGCGCCCGGGGCGGCGCGGGGGCGAGCACGGTGGCGGTGGCGCTCGCCGCCTCCCTCTCGGAGGCGCCGCCGCGGCCGGTGGTGCTGCTGGACCTCGACCTGCAGTGCGGGGACGTGGCCCTGTCGCTCAACGTCGAGCCCAACTCGGCCCTGCGCGCGGCGCTCACCCAGGCCGACCGGGTGGACGACCTGCTGCTCGAGCGGGGCCTCATCCAGATCACCAACCGGCTGGACATGCTGGGTTCGCTGGAAGCGCTCGACAGCGCGCCGGCGCTCGACGAGGACGCCCTGATCGCCCTGCTCGACCGGGTCACCCGGCGCTACCGCTACGTGGTCGTCGAGATCCCGGCGCACGCCGCCGCCGGCCTCAAACGGGTGCTTCACATGCCCTCGACCCTGGTGCTGGTCAGCGACGCCCGCCTGTCCTCGGCGCGCGACGTCGCCCGCTGGCGCGCCGCCGTGGGCGACAGCACGGCGGAGCGGGGGCTGGTGCATGTGCTCAATCGCGTCGGCGCCGCCGGCGGCCTGCCGCTCGCCGACTTCGCCAAGGCGGCCGGCCAGGCGCCCGACTTCGTGATCCCCTATGCGCGCGAGATCGCCGAGCAGGCCCTGATGGGCCGGCCAGGCCCGCCGAGCGGCGCCCTGGCCAAGGGGGTGCAGCCGCTCGCCGCTGTGCTTGGCGGCGAGAGCGCCCCGACCCGGCGGCCGCAACCGCTGCTGAAGCGTCTGCTGGGCTGATCCGATGCAAGCTGTCGCCGCCCTGCATTCGATGCCCGAGGTCGATCAGATCCGCGACCTCGTCCTTCAGCGGATCGAGCCTGCGTCGGCCATCCGCATGCCGCGGGACGAGCTCACCGGCCGCATCGGCGCACTTGTGGCGGCTATCGCGGACGAGCGTCGGCATCTCCTGAACCGCGCCGAGCAGATCGCGCTCACCGGCGAGATCGTCGACGACATCGTCGGCCTCGGGCCGCTGGAGATCCTGATCCAGGACGACGACGTCGACGACGTGCTCGTCAACGGCCCTTCGACCATCTACGTCGAGCGCCAGGGCAAGCTGGAGCTGACGCCGCTCCGATTCCGCAACGACGCCCACGTGCTGCACGTGGCCCAACGGATCGCCTCGTCGGTGAGCCGCCGTGTCGACGAGTCCAGCCCGATGCTGGACGCGCGCCTGGCCGACGGCAGCCGGGTCAACATCATCATCCCGCCGCTCAGCCTCATCGGACCCTGCATCTCGATCCGCAAGTTCGCCAAGGGCAAGATGGACTTCGCCCGGCTGGCCGAACTCGGCGCGCTCACGCCCGCGCTGGGCAAGGTGCTGGAGATCGCCGCCCGTTGCCGGCTGAACATCATCGTTTCCGGAGGCACCGGCTCGGGCAAGACCACCCTCCTCAACGCCCTCTCCCGCCAGATCGACCCCGGCGAGCGGATCGTCACCATCGAAGACGCCGCCGAGCTGCAGCTGCAGCAGCCGCACGTCCTGCCGCTGGAGACCCGGCCAGCCAACATCGAGGGCAACGGCGAGATCCTGCAGCGCGATCTGGTGCGCAATGCGCTGCGCATGCGCCCGGACCGGATCATCCTGGGCGAGGTCCGGGGTTCCGAGGCCTTCGACATGATGCAGGCCATGAACACCGGCCACCACGGCTCGATGTCGACCATCCACGCCAATTCGTCGCGCGACGCGCTCTCCCGCCTCGAGAACATGATCCTGATGGCCAACACCAGCCTGCCGGTCCCCGCGATCCGGGCCCAGATCGCTAGCGCCGTCGACCTGATCGTCCAGGTGGAGCGGATGCGCGACGGCGTGCGCCGGATCGTCGAGGTGGTGGAGCTGACGGGCCGCGAGGGCGACGTGATCACGCTCGGGACGCTGTTCAGCTTCCGCTATCAGGGCGAGACCCCGGACGGCCGCATCCGCGGCGTGTTCGAGGCGCATCGCACGCGGCCGCAGTTCTACCCGCGGCTGGAATACTTCGGCTACGGCGAAGCCTTCATGGGCGCGCTCAGCCTGGCAGGCGTGCAGGCGTGAACCCCGGCGCCCTCGCCTCTCTGTGCCTGGTGGTGGGCGGCGGCCTGCTGGTCTCTTCGGCGGCGGTGGCCGCCGCGGCCAACCGGCGCGTGATCGCCGGGCGGGTGTCGCGCCTGCACGTCCCGGCCGCGGCGTCGGTCCTGAAGCCCGCCGAGCTCGACCGCTCCGCCGGACGGGATCGGCTCAGGCAGGCTTTCACCTATGGCATGAAGCAGAACTGGGGGGTCAGGCGATCGGGCGCGACCCTGCTCGTCGTGGCGATGCTGGCCGCCCTCGCCGCCGCCGCGGCCGGCATGGCGCTCAGCCTCCCGATCTGGCTCGCCGCGCCGCTCGGCCTCGTCGCCGGCTGCGGCCTGTCGCGCCTGCTGGCCAACAGCGAGCAACGGCGCGCCGAGGTCCAGTTCACCGAGCACTTCCCGGGCGCGCTCGACACCGTTGTCAGGGTGCTGCGGGCGGGCCTGCCGATCTCGGCGGCGATCCGCGCCGTGACCGAGGAGGCGCCCGAGTCCGTCGCGCAGATCTTCGGTGAAATGGCCGACCAGCTCGACATCGGCGTCTCGATGTCCGACGCTTTGGCCTACGCCACCCAACGGGTGCACATCGGCGACTTTCGCTTCTTCACCGTCAGCGTGGCGCTGCAGCACGCCACCGGCGGCAATCTCGCCAGCACGCTCGAGACCCTGACGGACATCATTCGGCGGCGCCGCGGCGTTCGGCTGAAGGTCAAGGCGCTGACCGCCGAGGTGCGGATGTCGAGCTACATCCTGGGCGCGGTCCCCCTCCTCGTGCTCGCCGGCCTCTCCGTCGTCGCGCCGACCTATCTGTCGCCCCTGTTCCACGATCCGCGGGGCAAGCTGATCCTGATCGGGGCGGCGACGAACCTGGCGGCGGGCTTCTTCACCATGCGCGCGCTGATGCGCCGAGCGGCGCTGGACTAGACGAATGGCCGTTGCGGAACCGTGGATCCTGCTTCTCGCCCTGGGCCTGGTGATCGGAGGGACCGCCCTGCTCGTTCGCGCGCCGCTCGACCGCAAGCGACAGCTCGCGCAACGGGTGGCCATCATCGCCCCGGCTGCGGCGGCTCCGCCTCCGTCGGAGATCGAGAAACGCCGCGATGGCTTCCTGCTGGCCGACACCCGCGCGGCAAGCCGTCGCGGGGCGGAGCTGATGGTCTTCGCCCGGGTCTGTCGCCGGCTGGGCCTCGAGCCGGCCCAGGAGGTGCGGGTCCTGGGCTTCGTCCAGCTGACCGCCGCGGCGATTTCAGGCGGAGGCGTTTTCGCCGGCGCGCAGTGGCTCGGCCTGCCGCTCGCCTCGGCGGCCCTGGTCGCGGGCGTAGGCGGGCTGCTGGGCTGGGCCGGCCCGGTCCTCGCCCTCCGCCACGCCGTCGCCGAACGGACACGGGCGGTGCGGCGCGGGTTCGCCGACGCGCTGGAGCTGCTGGTGGTCTGTGCGGAGGCCGGCCTGGCGCTTGAGGACGCGCTGGCGCGCGTCACCAAGGAGTTGCAGGTCAGCCAGCCGGCACTCGCCGAAGAGCTGGCGATGACCTCGGCCGACCTTCAGGTGCTGCCGGACCGCAACCAGGCCTTCGCCAATCTCGCCGACCGGATCGACCTGCCGGCGATTCGCAATGTTCTCAGCACCCTGTCTCAGACCCTGCGCTACGGGACGCCCCTGGCCAACGCGCTTCGCATCGCCAGCGCGGAGCTTCGAAGCGACTCCATCCTGGAGATGGAGGAAAGGGCCGGCCGCCTGCCGGCCTTGATGAGCGTGCCGCTGATGATCTTCATCCTGCCGACGATCCTGATCATCGTCGCCGGTCCGGCGATCCTGCGCCTCTTGGACATTCTGGCGCGAGGCGGCTGAGCTCGACTGGCGGCCGCCCTCCGATCGTGCTGAACAGGCGGTTGTCGACGCCAGAGCGGCCCAACCTTCGGTTAAGCGCGTTTGCAAGGCCAAGGTTAAGGCGCGTGTCGCATCCTGTCGGGGATGACCCAGCAGAACGCCCCCATCGCCCTCGGCGAGCTTCGCGCCGCGATCCGCGACCTGGATGCACGCGGCCAGCGTCCCGCCGGGCTTGTCATGTCGCCGGAGGCCTGGGCCGTCGTGGCCGACGCCGCCGAGGCCGACCGGGCTCAAGCGCTCTACGCCGGCTTGCCGGTCTGGACCCGCACCGATTGCGATGGCGTGGAACTGATGGAGCCGAGGTTCGCCGCCAGGGCCGACGAAGCCGAAACGGTCTGGCTTTGAGCGAGGCCTAGCGGCCTGGTCCGGAAGGCCACCAGCTCGCCGGCGGCCTGAACTCCGCGACTTCGCCGCCTGGACGCCGGACCCGCACTGCACCGCCGTCCGCGATCTCGACAGACGCCGCCGGCGCAGCTGTTTCCGCCGCCTGGACGGCGGGATCCCGCAGTAGGTAGCGCGTCGTGACGTGCGTCCCCGGGTCATAGCGCGCGACCAGCCGCTCCGCCCCCGTGCGCCAATTCCGCAGCACCGCCTCGCCGCCGCGCCAGTAATACAGCTCGTCGCCGGCGACGTCGTAGAAATGCTTGAAGCCGTCGAGGCGGCGCAGCCCCCTGCCCGCCTCGTAGATCCAGAGCTCGTCGCCGGCGTCCCCTTCTGCGCCGATCAGCAGGGCGCCAGTCGCGTCCAGCGCGCGGACATCGCCGAACGAACTGGCGCCGAAGCGCCGCCCTTCCGCCTGCAGAGCCTGCGCGAAATCCGGATAGGGCTCGATCCGCCCGTCACGCCAGGCGAGCCTCGACCAGGCGGCGGTGGTCGCGCCCTGGCCTATCGGCTGCCAGCTCCGCAGCACCAGCAGGTGCTCTGGATCCGCCGGCGAGGCGCGGAACGTCACGTGGAAGGCGCCGTGCACGCCGGGATTCGGCCAGCGGCGCAGAATGCGGGCGCCGCCGCCGGGCGAGAGCACGCCCACGGTGACCGCGTCGTCGAGGTAGCGCGGGATGCCGCCATCCGGAAAGGCGGCCCAGCCCGTCGCCGGCCGATAGCGCAGCTGGCGGAAAGCGACCGCGACCCCTCCGTCCGCGAGCGGCGCGGCGGATTCGACCGTGCTCCGGTCGACGGGCGCGGCATAGCTGCAGCCGGCCAGCAGGGCGCCGGCGAGCAGGACGGAAGCGCGGGTGAGCGCCCGCCGCCTCACCTTTGCGCCTGCATCAGCGCCACCGCCTCGCTGAAGCCCGCGGCGCGCGCGTCCTCCAGCGCCGAGGCGCAGTCGTCGATGCGCGTGCGCGCGTGCGGGTCGGCCCCGTGCCCAAGCAGCAGTTCCACCGCGGCCAGATTTCGCCGCACCACCGCATAGTGCAGCGGGGTCCACCCGTTCACCCCGCGCTGGTCGGTGCGGGCGCCGTAGCGGAGCAGCAGAGCCATCACGTCCAGCCGGTCCGGGCGATCGACGTCCAGCACTTCAATGAGGCTGGGAAAGCCGTCCAGCGCCTCGAAATTAGGGTCCGCGCCGAGATCAAGCAGCTGACGGATGAAGCGCAGGGGACTCAGTCCAATGGCGGTGCCCAGCGGCCAGTCGCCCGACGCCAGCTCCATCGGCTGCGGAACGTTCGGGAACGCCTCGGGCCAGCCCAGCACGGCCTTGACTCCCGCCAGGTCGCCGGCGCGGTAAGCCGCCTGCAACCGCTGAAAGCGGCGATTGGTCTCGCAGCGGTCGTGTTCGGCGGCCACGGCGCAAGCTTAGCACAGGCGGAGCCGCCTAGCTCCTCCCCCGCTTCGGGGTGGAGCTGAACCGTCCCGCTTCAATGTTGGCTTAAGCTTGCTGGGCTCTACTGGACCGTGGAGCGAACATGGCCGACGCCAACATCCACTACGAAGTGCTGGGCCGGCGCGCCACGGGCAAGACCTGGTCGCTCGAACTCGCGACCGAAGACCGCGACGCTGCGCTCGCCGCCGCGCGCGACCTGGTGGCGGAGGGCGCGTTCATATCAGCCAAGGTCACCAAGGAGTCGCTCGACGAATCCACGCGCGAATTCCGTTCGGCGACCCTGCTGACCGTCGGCTCCAACGACCCGGCTGCGACGGCGAAATCCGGCCGCGCGCTCGAGACGCTCTGCGACGCCCCGGAAGATCTCTACACCGAGCGCGCGCGCGACCGCATCGGGCGGCTGATGCGCGGCTGGGTGACGGGCATGCGGGTCACCCCATACGAATTGCTGCACCGGCCCGACCTCGCCCGCCAGCTGGACGCCTCCGGGCGCGAGCTGTTGCACGCCATCCAGAAGATCGCCGTGCCGGAAGCCGCCGAGCACGGCGGCTCGGTGCATGAACTGATCCGCAAATATCAGAGCCTGATCGGCCGGGCGATCGATCGGCTCTGCCGGGATCAACGCGACGGCCTGCTGGCCGATCTCGCTCAGGAGAGCTTCGCCGCCGCCGCCGAGCGCCTGGCCCAGGGGCCGGATGCGGCCTTTCGGCTCGGCGCCGGGGTGGCGGGCGTCCTCGCCGGCGCCATAACCTGGGACGAGAAGGTCGACCGCCTGATCGCCCTGGCTGAGCAGGCGCCGCAAGACGGCGCGGCGAGGCTGCTGGCGCTGAAGGCAGTCGAGCAGCCGCTCGCCGAAATCCTGGCGCTGGAGCCGGCGTTGGAAAGCCTGTTCGGCGGCCCGCTCGACCTCGGGCGCGAGCTCGCCGGCCTGACCCGCCTGGCCAACTCCGGCTACGTCGATCTGCTGATCGCCCATCACGAGCTGCTCACCGAGGCCATGCCGCCGCTGATGCCGGGCGCGCGCCGCCTCAGCGGCTTCTTCGGGCGCGGCGAATTGAAGGAGCTGCGGCGTTCGATCCAGCGCCGCATTCTGCGCGAGCTGAAGAGCGCACGCCGCCTGCGCCCCGGCGCGCCGCGCGAGGAGACGAACGCCCTTCGCGCCCTGGCGGTCTGCCTCGCCGCCGATCCGCTGCTGTCCGCCGGCGAAGTCGAATCCGCCTTCGCCGCCCGCTCCAAGCTCCTGATGAGCGGCGATTTCGTGGACGCCTATCTGCGCGCGTGGACGAGCGCGGACGATCAGGTGGTGGCGCTGATCCGGCTGGCCGAGAACGTCATCGGCGCCGGCGCGAAGCGCGACGCCGCGCGCTGGCTGGAGGGCATGATCACCAGCCTGCGGTTCGAGAGCGAGATGCGCGACCGTGAGCGCGCCGTAGGCGCGCGCCTCGCCAGGCTGGCGCGGCTTCAGCAGCAGGTCAGCCGCTGCGGGCTGGACGCCGCCGACATCCCGCGCCTGTGCGCTCACCTCGGCCAGTTGGGCGGCGTGATCGAAAGCGACGAGCACGTGATGGCCTCGCTCGCCGCCGCGAAGATCCCGCGCCTGCAGAAACTGCTCAGCCTGCTGCCGCTCGCCGCCGGCGAGACCGCCCCCACCGGGCCTGCGTCCGACCGCGCGCGGGCGGAAGCGCTTCAGTTGCTGCGCGACCGCGAGCTCCGCAGCGAAATCGCCAGCTCGCCCGACCGGATGGGCGGCGTACTGCCGCTCCTGCAACGGGCGGGCTTGACGGACCGGCTGAAAGGCGATCAGGCGGAGGCGGCCTGACCACCTTGCTAGCTGAGAGCTCCTCGTTGCCCATGAGGCGCGCCGCCGCCGTCCTGCTGCTCTGTGCGACCACGCTCGGCTGCGCGCGCGAGGACCCATTCGCGCGCGCCGACGTGGCCCAGCTGCGCGCACGGGTCAACGACCTGGAGGCGCGGCTCAGGGTCCTCGAGCTCTCCCGCCAGGCGTCGGCCGAACGGCCCATTACTCTGACCCAGACCTGGATCGTCCGCGGCCAGCCCCCGGCCACCAACCAGTCCAGCTACAGCTCGGCCGAGGCGTGCGAGGCCGCCCGCAAGAAGGTCGTCGCCGAGGCGGAGAAGCTGGTGGCGGAGCGCCGGCGCGAGGCGCAGGCGGACACCGGCGAAGCCGGCGTCCAGATCGTCGTCGACGCCGACATCCCCATGCTGCAGGCCTCCTGCTCGAGCTGAGCCCGCAAGCCGCGGCGGCGTCGCGAGAATTTACAGCGCACCACAATTTTAGATGTTGATTTTTTATAAGGATTTAATAACCTTAACTGGTCAACACTCGCTCCAGGCGTAGATTCGCGAGGTGATCGAGCCGCCATGTCGAAGTTCCTCTCCTGCGACAAAGGCGTCGGCGCGGTGGAGTACGTGATCGGCGTCGCCGCAGCCGGCTTCGCCCTTTCGATCGCCTTCCCCAATGTCTTCCCGGGCGTGGCCGGGCTGGTCGCCAAGGCCATCGCCGCCTGGCCGTGAGCCGGCCGCCAGGCTAGGCGAGGCCTCATTTTGGGTAGGGTTACCACCTGTTGAGCGCTCGCCTTAACCGCTTCGAAGCCGAGCGCATGACAGATTTCGGCGCATGAACACCGCCGCACCCCTGCCCGCCGCCGCCAAGCCGGTCCTGATCGTCGAGGATGACGACGGCCTGCGCGGCGCGCTCGCCGCCTGCCTGCGGGTGGCCGGCTTTCCGGTCCGGGCGGCGGCCGACGAGCGCGCGGCGCTGAAGTGCTTCGCCGAGGAGCGCCCCGCCGCGGTGGTGAGCGACCTGATCCTGCCTCAGGGCGAAGGCCTCAACACCCTGCAGGCGATGCGCAAGTCGGCTCCAGACGTGCCGATCATCGTCATGTCCGGCGGCGGCTGGTTCGCCGCCAACGATCTGCTGGGCCTGGCGAGCTCGCTGGGCGCCGACGCGGCGATCAGCAAGCCGTTCGAGCCTGCCGCTCTGATCGATATGGTCCGCACCCTGCTGCCCAAGGCCGCCTGACCGGACGGCGGCCGGACACGCCGGCCGCCGCCCGCCTACAGGATGAAGTCGTTGGACGTGAGGTTGTAGGAGCCTGTCAGAGTGATCACCATCTCGGCGCCAGCGGTCCCGTTGTTGTCGACCTGAACGATCGTATTGCCCCCCGACTGGCTCCAGGTGACGGAGTTCGCCACCACGCTTGAGGTCGGCGCCGAAACAAAGGCGAACGCCTGGTCGTTGGCCTGGCTGGTGTTTGCATCGACCGCCGAGAGGTCGATCTTGTCCGAGCCCTGCTGGAACCCTGTGATCGTATCCGGCGCATCGGTCGTCGACGTGTAGATGAACCGATCGGCGTCCGCACCCCCGGACAAAGTGTCGTTTCCGGCTCCGCCGTTGAGGCTATCGAGACCGGCGTCCCCGAACAGACTGTCGTCGCCGTTGCCGCCGCTCAGACTGTCGTTCTCGGTGCTCCCGGTAATCGTGTCATTGCCGTCGCCCCCGATGAGCGTGTCGTTGTTAGCTCCGCCGTCTAGCGAGTCGGCGCCCAGACCCCCATCCAGAATGTCGTTCTGGTCGCCGCCTGAAAGCGTGTCCTGGTCGTCCCCACCTGACAACGAGTCCGTCCCGGGGCCGCCATTAAGGGAATCGTTGCCAGCGCCCCCGGTGAGCGTGTCGTTATCATCACCCCCTGAAAGGGTGTCGTGGCCTGCCCCACCGTCGAGGCTGTCGTTGCCGTTGCCCCCAGAAAGGCTGTCGTTCCCCTGACCGCCAGAGAGGCTGTCCGCACCGGTGTTCGCCGACCCGACGTCGCCGCCGATCAAGGTGTCATTCCCCGACCCGCCGGAGAGGCTGTCAGGACCCTGCGCCCCGTTGAGGCTGTCGTCGCCGCCGGCTCCAACCAAGGTGTCGGCCCCGTTCGCGCCGTCGATGGTGTCATTGCCTTCGCCCCCCGTCAGGGAGTCCGGCCCGCTGGTCCCCGGAATGTTCTGTCCCGGAACCCCGTCCGTGTCCCCGTTGATGGTGATCGTCACCGTCTGCGAGGTTCCGTCGGCGCTTTGAACCGTGAAGTTGTCGTTCAGGGTCTGACCGTCGTTGAGCCCGTCGACGGTCGTGTTGGTGTTGTCGAGGTTGTAGGTCCACGACCCGCCGTTGGTGATCGAATAGGTCCCGTAGGTGCTCGAGCCGCTCGCCGCCTGGAAGCTCGCCGCGCCGTCGACGTCACTGACCGTCAGCAGGCCGGTCACCTGCGGAACGCCCGGGCCGGACGCGCCGGCCTCGGTCACGCTGCCCGTCGACACCCCGCCGATCAGGGCCGGGTCGTTCGTGCCGACGATGGTGACGGCGACGGTCTGCTGCGCCGTGCCGCCATGCCCGTCGGCCACCGTCACCACGTAGCTCTCGACGACGCTGTCCCCCGCCCCCAGGTACTGGGCGGCGGCGTTGTTCAGCGAATAGCTCCAGTTCACCGAGCCGTTCGCGGCGTTGGCCAATTCCGAGACCGCGCCGACGGAGAAGGTTCCAAGGCTGGTCGCATTCCCACCCGCCGCCGCCGCAGTCGCCGTGTGGCCATCGGCGAGGTCGACGTCGGTGAAGCTCACGGTTCCGGACGCGTTCAGCGAATCCGTGGTTGAGGGCGTGGTCGTCGCGTCCTCGGTCACCGTACCGGCCTGAGCCCCGCTGGTGATGGTCACGCCGTCGTTGGCGCCGGTCACCGTCACCGTGACCGCCTGCTGCGCCGTGCCGCCGTGGCCGTCGTCCACGGTGACGACGAAGCTCTCGGTCGCGGTCTGGCCGGCGGCCAGGTACTGCGCC